>Ga0157368_1000118_pt1 | contig 36497 bp, 36 predicted proteins | sample AttbisABBM3_FD_113146 | JGI IMG/M metagenome (GOLD analysis project Ga0157368, IMG submission 113146) | Fungus gardens microbial communities from leaf cutter ant in Botucatu, State of São Paulo, Brazil - Atta bisphaerica ABBM3 | ecosystem: Host-associated > Fungi > Mycelium > Unclassified ... | reverse complement strand
TACTGGATTGATTCTGGATCGATAGCGGGTCGATTGCGTTAAAAAGACTTTAAATTCAACATCTTACTGTGATTTGTCGTTGAAAAAACATACTACTTTTGACGACAAATCACAACAACATGCTACATATAAATCAATGACTTAGCCCCCCATTTCGAACGCATATTTTCTATTGATGCACACAATCTAGCGTCACAAGACTAATTGCCATATTCATAAGCTTAGGTTAATCAACCTCAGACCTCAGATATTAAATCAGGAGCTTCTATGTCATAATTATCTGGCGTGCATCTTTTTAATTATTGAAGAGAAAGCCATGTTCACTCCCAATCAGTTTCAAAAATCAGCCGGGATTTCTGATTATCTCTGTGGTCTCTGGTTCGATTCTTTGCTTGATGTTCTTATTCAGTTCGATATCACCTCACCTCTTCGCATTTCACATTTCATCGCTCAGATTGGTTATGAGTCTGTTGGATTTTCTCAGGTTGAAGAATCCCTGAACTATTCCGAAGACAGTCTTCTAACAACCTTTAAGAGTCATATCACGTCTGAACAGGCTAAGGCATATGGACGCAATGACGATCATCCAGCCAATCAAAAGATGATCGGGAATATCGTTTATGCCAACAGGAGCGGGAATGGCGATGTCGATTCAGGTGATGGTTATAACTATCGAGGTCGTGGGCTGATACAAACCAGCGGCAAGGAGAACTATTCCAACCTTCTTAGTTATGTTTCCTGTGACGTGGTGAGTTTCCCTGACTTCTTATGTCAGCACTCTGTGGCGACGCTCTCAGCGGGTGCATACTGGGATTCTCACAACCTTAACGTGCTGGCTGATGATGATAACCTTGCTGGCATTACAGAGGTGGTTAATGGCGGTCAGAATGGCATTCATGGACGACAACAGAAACTGACAATGGCTAAGGCTGTTTTTTGCTGACAATAAAAAAGGCGCTCAATGAGCGCCCTTGTTTAGTTTGTCGATTTCGGTAAGATTCGTCCCGAATGCTTATCAAGCCTGAACCGTGTAATCGTTCCATCGGTTATCATCCTACTGTTGACGACAAATCACAACAACACGCTACATATAAATCAATGACTTACATGGTCATTTCGAACGATTTTTAAAACAATTTCGTTCCACATTAATTATGTTTTCGCATAGTTAGTTAAGTTTTCAATATTTAAATCATTATAATAATATTTTTATAAGGAGGGAAATGTTTGAATGTCTTAAAAATATGTCCTGTCATAATCAATTATATTGGCAAATGGTACATTCAGAGATTAAATAAAAAATGGGAATTCGAAAGATATCTACTTGCTATTAAAGTTGACTTCTTTGAAGAAAAAGTAAACCTTCTTCACAAACTTATCCTTTTAAAAGGAGATATTATTTCTTTTTCTGAAGTTCTTGATTATAAGTTCAAAGATCCATGCGCGATAAAATATCACTTTAATAATTTAAAGTTCAGAAAGAGTAAAATACAACTAGATTTGTCTTTTTTTTCAAAAAAAAGATTAATAGATTCTCACTTTCACCAAAGAAGAATTGAACTAATCCTTAAGTTTTCCGAACCACTTCATAAAGCCTTAAAATCCATAATCAAAATAATTAGTTATTATAACGAAGATGGTTCTCTATTAGAAAATAAAAAACTTGAATTTGAAAAAACCAAAGATGAATTAGAAAAGATCATCTCTCAATTAGGAAGTGAATCTGAACTTAACTCAATAATGAGTTCATTTTCACCAATTGAACTCTATAAAAGCATTTTTGGTTCTGAATAATCTAGTGAAAAGAAGGGCGCTCCATGAGCGCCCTTCTTTTACTTAATCCAGTATGACAAATGCCTTTTAAACGGGATTCCCATTCGCTGTGACGCCTCCTCAATCACTGAAATTTTATCCGCCGTTATTCGCACATTTCTTTTCAGATACTTCACGCCGATCTCCAGTGCGAGTGACGCAAAATCTGGACGAACATTAAGCTTCTTAATTTCGTTGAAAATTTCCTCAGAACTGCGATAAAGATCTTCATCAAGTCTCTTTTCTAATTCACTGCGAATTTGCAAAGCGAAATGATAATTTCTGAGAAGTTCATCAGTGGATAAAATCAATCCTAAAGCGGCCTTAGATTCTCTCATTGTGGGCTTTTTACCACTAGCCGCAATGAGGGCAATGATAGCCATCGTTGCAAAAACAAATTTCTGAGTTTCAGAGAGCGGTTTCATCGTTTTTTAGCGTATCCATATCGTTCTGTAAGGAAGAAAGAAAAAAGCGCTCAGAGAGCGCTTGAGAGGGCTTTAAGCCGAAAGACGAGTCAGTTCACGCGCGTGAGGAATATCGCGCACAATCTTAACGGGATGATGATCCTTATCGTCACACTGGCAAGATTTCGAAAGTGAGTTTGCTTTTAAAATCTCACTCATTTTCTGACCGAGATAATCCCGATTCTTCCGAACGCGCGCCCGAAACTCTGAAGGCGTACAACCACAATACCGACGAAACAGCCTAGCAAGAGATTGCTGGCTGGAAAACCCGTTGTCATAGCAAATATGAGTAATGCGCATACGCGAATTAGCGAGTGCCGTGGCAACGTTAAGGACGCGAGACATACGGATATATTCCGAAAGCGTATATCCGGTTATCTGACGGAAAAGACGCTGAAAATGCCAATGGGTGTAACCACTGAACTTCGTAACATCAGATGCCTGGATTTCAGTTTTAATGTGATCATTGATCCAATATGTCATTTCTATGACAGTTAATACACGGACGTTATAATTTAAATTAATCATTATTCTCACCTCTTAAATTAGTTATGCCCTGAAAGTAAAAACAAGAAACAACTTCAGTAGGTCTGAACGAGGTTTGAATATACGGCTAAATAAAATTCGCATTGCTTGTGATTTTGCAATTTCTAAGATGTGCTAAAACAAATATTCAACTTACTCATACACTTATGGAATTATGTGATCTAATGAACAGAATATTTGGTTTACTCCTTTCTTTTGCTGGCGCAATTTTACTTGCTGAACATTTTCTTTTGACGAAACAATCTTTCGCATCTGATGTAAATATCAGTACGATTCACGAAGATATTAATAATCTGATAGCGGTTGTTACGGAATGTTTCGTTATTCTCTTCGGATTAGTCCTATATGCAGGTAATTTTAGAGAAAAGAAAGTCATTGAATCCGTTATAAAACGGACACATACAATGAACGAACTTATTGTTTCGAGCCTGGTTCATGAGACATCGACAGGTTCTATCGAGCTGGATGAATCCGCTATTGAAGAACTGGCTGCATCTTATCAGGCGGAATGCCCTCACCGAACTGTGCCGGACATACTGAACGTCAAAGCCATAGAGATCGCCGCCATAACCCATCTGTTACCTTCTGAAGTTCGTATCTACTTCGAGCCATTACTAAAGGACAAACTGAGCGCAATCGATGAAACACAAGTAAATGACTGATTTCATATCGTCGTCGATTGAATACATAAGTAATGAATTCGCTCAGATTGTTCATTCCTGGCGGTGAAGGTAGGTAATACTTCCAACCAGCAATGACTGAACGCCATGCGCTTAGAAATTGCGGATACGTCTGAGGATGATCCTTATCTCTTTTATGCTGTGTGACTTTTGCCGGATATCCATCCGGCTTTTTTTTCATCTGCCAGTCTGGAATCACCTTCATCGAAACAAATTCAACGACTTCGAAGAGATCGAAAGAAGGTTCAACAGGTGAAATCTCGATGTTGACTGAAGCATCAGAAATCGCCTCTAGCGTTGAGGACGCGCTCTCGCTCCATTCAGTGAACCAACGAGCAAACTTTTCTTCATTTTCGCTCAGGGTCTTACTGGAAGGTTTATGACGGGAAAGTGTGAAGACCCCATATCCCTGAATCGACAATACCAGTTCAACAACCGAACCACGTTGAAAGGTTTTCACAGTGGTTTTCGCCATGACGATTTCGGAATGGTTTTCTTCAAGAAGTTGGAAGAAATCTGACTTGTTCATGACCTGCCTTGTAAACATTTTTGTTTCGTTAGGGGCATCTTAACGAGAATGGCAGATCGTGTAAACATTTTTGATGACAGGCAGGTGTGGTATTCGCTCAGAATGATAATTATGAAATGCTGATTGCTGAATAATGTTTTTCGTCGCGCTAGCGGCTGTTTCACCTCATTGATTTTTGAGTTATCCGGTCGAAAGTTTGACTCACACGGCTTCATTGCCCGTACCGATGAAGCCGTTTTTTTTGCTTAATGCCCTGCTTTATTGTTCACTGTAATCAGCAATCTTCCTTCTTAGAAATGATAATGACCGTCGGATCAGGGATGTTTTCGGATGAATTGAAGAGGAATTCTGTCCAGATTTTCTGAAAATCAAACCACGTTCCGATCTCTTTGACCTTCATCTTAGGATGACTTTCTTTGGCGGTAAAAACACCTGCATTCTTTGTTTTGAAGGCCTCTAATAACCTGCCTTCCCAGAAATTCGCACTGCATAACGTCATCTGGCCTGGGGCGATGGCGATATTGTATTGATTCAAAAAGTAATCGAAGAATTTGGTGGCAATAAAATGAAAGGCATCACGATGTTGTGGAATGAGGCTGGTCCAGACCAGGCATTGCGTGATGTTCTTACTAAGGGAGGGAATTTTCTTTGACGTGAGATGAGATATCAGCGGGGAATCGTAGAGCCGTATATAGAACAGAGTACGTGGGTTATCCCCATCAGAAAGTATTCGGTACTCATTACAGTAAACAGCTTTGACCAGTTTGAAGGGTTTGGGGATGGTAAAGCCAGGAATCGAACACTCCTGGCCAACATAGTTTATAAAAGCCTGGGTCGCCTGTTGATTCAGAATTTCATCATTTAACTGTGTGGTTATTAATGAGTTTTGCATGTGAAATTTCCATGTTGTGTGAACTTTTCACAGCATTTTATTGAGGTGCCAGGACAATAACTCCCAATCCATGCGAATTTTTTAGCTTCTTAAGTGTCTAAGATTTCCTTTATGATTAACATTCGCACACCTCTCTTTAATCACTGATAAGTAAGCGAAATCCTTAACCTAAATTATGTGTTCGGTGTGTTTCCTTCACCCACAACTTTAAACTGACCATCCATTGTCTTCCAGTTCGTACCATCAAATTTTACCGCCTGCTGAACATGTGAAACGCCCTGTTCGTCCGTAAAGGTGTTTACCGTTGTGATGTCGCCTAATGTGGCCTCTGACGCCAGTAAGTCAGCAACACGCCAGTGTCCAATGTTGACGAATCCATTGGTCTGATAAGGGATTTTTGCATCAGTCCCATTCACGCGAATAGAAATCTTATTCGTATTATTTTCAACGCTTGATGTTGTTCGAATATCTAAAATGTTATTGTCACCATCCGCAATTAATCCAGCGGTTGTTGTTCCCCATGAATTCAGGTTCAAAGGTGTTAACAGGCCATCAATAGCATTCAGATCGTCACTGGATATGGTCGACATATCCCAGTTCACATAAGAATGTTCTCCGGCATCCAAACGCGTTGTTCCAGTTGTATGCACCGTGACACCCATTCGACTGAATCCGGCCAACTGAACATAAACAGCGGTATCCGTTGCAAAGGGTTTCTCGTAACGCACAGCGAGTATCCCTGATCCGACAGATTGTCCATGCCAGCTAACTGTGTCGGTTGTGGCGCTGCGGTTTTGTATGGTAATTACACAATCGCCATCAAGCCCACCGCGCGTCGCATTAGGTGTGGAGAACCCATTACGTGTCACGATATGGATACGGAATGTCTCAGCCGTTGCCGACCCGACAAAATAACCGATTCGAACCCATACAGCCGAACCGCTCCCTGAATTTGAGAAAATTTTCGCGCTGTAATGAAGTGAGGCCTGAAACGCGGCATTGGCATAAACACCATGTGAATAAATCAACACCTGGCCGGCTTCAAACTGAGACAGCGCGTTAGATTCAGGTTCGCCGGTGATGTTGTTCACACTCTTATCGGTGAGAATGTCGATCCCTGCCCCGTTCGCGTTACTGCAAGAATATTGCGCCAGTCGTGTTTGTCCCATGTACAGCGGATTAACATTCGATTCCATCGCAAGCGAATGAAGCGCCCATTCGCCGTTTGTCAGATTGCCGGGATAATCACAATACTCTATCCAGACGTTCCACATCATCGCCTGAGTGCAATTCGGAATGAAGAACACACCACCCTGATCGCTTTCTGCGGAGAAATGCTGAAGGGTACAGTTTGAGATTTCGATAGCGGTTGAATGGTCCCAGGAAAGTTCACCTGAAGCCAGACAGCGAATCAGATTATCATGACCGCGCTGGGCGTAAACCTGACTGAATTTGGAATCCAGACTGTCGATCAGTTGGAACATCCGCCCATATACATCCTGAATATACAGGTTAAAAACGCGAACATGCTGACCCTGAGTGACGCTGTTGCGGAAGAAATGACGAACGACCGTGTCGTTTGACAGACCATCGCCCTGAATCTGAAAGTTTCCGATTTCAGTCCAGCGGGCAACGACGTCAAAGCAGATGGAATCCGCATCACCAATCAACCAGAGTCGCGTAGCATTGTTATAACCCAGTTGGTCATGACCTAGCCCGACACAGCGAAACATCGTGATTTGGGTTGTACTTGCCGGAATCGACGATAACGCAAATTCACCCGCCGGAAACTGAATCCCGATCCGCTGGTAAATGTTTCCGCTGTTCGTGTACCAGTTAAACATCGCTTCGACGGCATCCGCGCAATCAGTTTGCCCGTCCGCTATCGCCCCGAACATGGTGACATCCGCCTGAGCGGGATCGATATAACGTTGCCAGTGAAAATCATCATTGACCGCCTGAATCAATCCTCCGTCTGATGTTGCAGACCCCTCAACAGCGATAAACATTCCGCCGCCGAATCCGGTTCCTGAATGATACTCACGAAGGAACGCAAGATGACCTTCTTCGGCTGGAATGAGGGTGGCGAGATCATCGAATGTATTGGCGTTCAATGGCTGGTGAAGCATCGAGATATTCAGTTGCGATAACGTGACAAAATCATTGTCATTCACCGCATCCGCTCCCGCAACGTTTCCTTTAAACGTCACATCGGCATTATCAATATTTATCGTGTCGAGAATAGCGGCAAAATCGTTTACATTGCCGAGTTTATCCGCTTCCGTCTTAGCCCGATCCGCCTGAGCGGTTGCCTGTTCAAGTTCATCACCTATTCCGGCTGCGCTGGCTGCTGCCTCCGTCGCGCTATTTGCTGCATTAGTTTCACTTTCAGAAGACGCTGATGCAAAATCAGCGGCACTGGATGCGCTTGTTGCGGCATCTGTCGCGGCATTTTTAGCATCGGTTGCATTCTGGGTAATGTTATCCTGAATCGTTCTCAGTTCATCAAATGCCCCTTCTATTTCCTGAACATCCGCATCCATTCGGTCAGCGACTGCGGTGATTGCATCAAGATTTGTCGCATCAATCGCATTAACGACCTGTAACCAGCTCGGACCCGAAAAGGTTGAACCATCGGGAAGCGTTACGGTTATCTGATCTGCTGAAGAATAAACCTGTTGCCAGTTCTCTTTATCCTGATTAAGACCACGAATCGCAAGTGTTGTCTGATTGATCAACGCTATCGGAATCGAAACCATTGTTCGATCTGGCAAATTACTGTAAGAAAGATTTGACGAGGTTGGTCCATCAAAGGGATCGACAAGCGTCAGAGAAATGTCAGACTGAACAGAAATAACGGGATAACTGTAGGTTGTTCCACCGATGACAAAAAGGATGTAATCGCCGGATTTAAAATCGGTTAAGAAAGTGGTATTTGTGCCTGAAACATTTGTTGAACTGTTCGTAACATCAATGGTTCCAACTGCCATTGTTTCCCCTCTTATTTGATTGGGAAAAGTTAGAATGATTAAAGGCTCACCGATAATTGTTTTTTTAATATTCAATCAGTAATACCAGAATGGATTTAGCACAGTTTGTTCAGGATTTATCTTATTGTTAGCTAACATGCTTTCCGCCTTAGGGCATTAAGTGATGATAGCAAGCAAGAAGAAAAACAGGATAAAAAATCCCTCAGTCTGTGCCTGACTGATGTTTGCCACGAGAATTGATAACTCTCAAATATTATCCTGTTTCTTGCTGGAAAAGCCCGCCCTTAACGGGGCGGGCTTTTTCTTTTTTAATTTTGAAATAATCAAATTATGCTTCGCTTCTACTTTCAAGCTTTTCAAGACGAGCGCTCAGATCATCGATTTTTTCCATCAGGGCCAGAATCGCCTCATGATGAAGCGCTGATGACACCGCTGAAAGGTCAAGTGAGAGAACATTTTTAACAGTTGTTTCATCATCCATAACGCGTTCTTCGTTTGTCTCAATGACGGCAAACGGGAAGACCTGTTGCACGTCCTGCGCAATAAATCCCATTCCTTTTAGCCCACCATCGCGACGCGTCCATGTCGCGCCTTTGATGAGTTTCATTTTGTCCAGAGGATTGTTAATACGCTGAATGTCTTCTTTTAAACGTTCATCAGAGTTGACTACCCATGCATTCTGAGCCTGGCCTCGTCCGTCCGCTCCGAACCAGAAAATTCCCTGTCCTACTCCGTTTAAAGTAATAATTCGATGATAAACATCGGCTGGGTCGGTGTAGGTATCCTGAACAACATACTGAGTAGAGTTTAAATAGCATGTACTGAAAATATTTCTGGTATTACTTCCTTCGCTAAACGAATTTGAAATATCGCTTATAAAAGCGGGCGTGTTTATTGGTTTTTCAGTTGAAGCGATACTTTGCCCTGAAAATAAAAAAGTCTGGCTGCTAAGAAACTGACTCTGAGCGAGACCATTTCCCACTTTTACCTGATTTCCCGTTCCGTCGTATCCCAGCATTCCAATCGGCGAACTGGGCGCATTCGCAGTCGCATAGCAATAGAAAGTACCATCCTGGATGATGACATGGCCCTGTGAATGCACCTTTAAGGGAAGTGACTCAACAGGTGAACCGGAACTGTTATCGATAACGGCAATATCAACAACCTTGTCCGCGCCGACAGTATAAGAGGCGCGCATTCGGGCGGACATGTAGAGAGCGGAATTCACATCATAGGAACTGAGGACTTCACCGCCATAAACCAGTGCTCCAGAATCAGGAAGGGATTCATCTGAGGTGATGACGCTGAATGAGGTTTCAGCGGCTTTAAACGCACCGGATACACGGATTAACCAAATGCCTGTTGCTGAGTTAGGTATGAGCCAGCCACCCTGTGCGCCGTAAGTGCTATCGGAACGGCTAGCATCAAATCCCCAGTTAAACCATGTGGCATCTAGTGCGCCTGTTCCTTGCGCATATTTGCCAATAGAGTCAATAAAAATTGCTCCATCGGCATCACCTTGTAAAATCCCTGTATTCCCACGCCATGCATAATCATCTCCTGATTTTGGGTTAGCCCCTGTAATATTCGGTGCGCTCTGAGTATAAATCATGCCAACATCACGCGCGGGTTTCCCTGTTCCGCCGTCATCTGAGCCAGACAGAAATAGTCCCTGGAGGCTGTTTAACTGATTCCCGTTTAAATCCGGCAAACGAAACTGTGTGTCAGTGGGTCCAGTAGAATATTTTGCGCGATGACGGTAATCATTGTTTACCCAGGTTGTTTCATCAACGCTGATAAACAAGCCTGCTTCAACCGCTGCCCATAAATCAGGATAGTCAGCGCGATTCAGCACCTGGCCACCAGCTGGAAGATAGCCCGCCGGAACGGCTGCGGCTGTCCCGTTGAACCATTCAATCGCCCCCACAAAATCATTCATCACACCCGTTAGTGTGGCACCGCCTGAACTGCCACCAGCCGTTGCGGAATTAAGCTGCCGAAGCGTCACGGCCTCATTATCCCGCGCGGCCTCGCGTCCGAGAATGATCCCCGCCTGAAAAGTCGGTTCGCCAGCGCTTACAGAGACAATTCCGGTATCTTCTAAACGGATGAGCTGGCCGGAATCATTCGGCATCGTCCAGGTTTTTGTTTCGGTATCAGTGCCGGAATAATCATTGACGGTAATTTCAGCCGTTGCCCCATCATTCCCTGAATACGAAGCATGAAAAACTGCATCAGCGATATTTTCCTGATCGATCTGATACGTTGAGGTAAAATCCCCGCCCTTAACTTGTTGGGTTGGGGCTTGTGCTGCGGGTTCTGAATAAATGGAATTAAACGAAGTGTGGCCTTCCCCTTCAACCAGATCATTCGATTCAAAACCGATTGATATATTTCCTTTAAAGTAAATATCGTTTGTGTCGGAATCTATATGGTCAATCGCATCGAATAAAGCGTTGTTGTCTTCAAGACTTTTCGCCGCTTCTTCAGCACGGTCGGCGCTGTCGCTGGCTGCCTGTGCATTGGCGGCGGATTGCGTGACGTCATCGCCAATGGAATTTACGGAATCAGCGGCTTGTTGCGCGCTGGTGGCGGCTGAATCAGCGCTATCTGATGCATCTGTTACGCTTTGTGCTGCGGCATCTTCTGAGGCTTTGGCGTTCGTCTCGCTGGTGGCCGCCTTGTCAGCATTAGTTTGAATTTGATCAGCAATAACAGAAACTGTATCGAGATCAGTTAAATTGATTCCCTGAGCGACTTTCAGCCAGCTAGGACCAGTATATTGTGAGCCATCTGGATTTGTAATGGTCACATCGCCATCAACGGTCAGAAGTTTGTTCCAGTTGTCCCGATCTGCCTGATCTTGTCGTAACGCATTGGTTGTCTGGTTAATGAGTTGAGTCGGAACGGAAATGAGTTGCGACAGAGGAAAGACTGTAAAGGCAAGACCACTCACAGTCGGACCATCATAATCCTGAGCAAGCGTGAGCTGTGTTTCACTCGCGATGGCATTAACTGCATAGGTATAGCTTAATCCACCTGTTGTAAAACCAATATAATCCCCAGCCTTTAACTCCTCGGAAAATTGCGTACCCTCACCTGTCACATCGGGACTGGAGTTTGTAACGGTAATTGTTCCCGTTGCCATAATTCGACCTCATTTTTAAGGCAAAAAACCACCGATGCGGTTTTTAGTTTTCCTCATGTCCAAAAATATCTGATGATTTTCTCTCTAAATTTTCAACATAAATGAAAATAGATAAATTAAAAGCCTAAATATGAAATAGTTAATTATTAACTTGTTAATTCTTTGTCAGCTAATTGTCTTAATCCATTCCATTCTAAAATTTATGACAAATTGATGAATTACGATTTTTTATTTGAAAATGAAATCAACAAAGATAAACAATTTATTTAAATTTGAGTTAAGTAAGAAAACAGCACGAATTGTTAAACGAGGCTCGCCTTTAAAATTAATATCAATACTGAAGTACAAAGGACTTATAATTAACGTTGATAGACTTGCCAGCTTCTAAAACGCACCATTAGAAGCTGGCTATTTTTTAATTTAAAATTACTTGACGTTTATAAAATAAATTTTATAAACACTGCATTTTATTTATTTAATGGATCAAGCCCATTTAACTGCTTCTTCAGGATCGAACACAAATACACTCCCCGAATAATTAAGTTGTACAGCCCCGCCACGCGACCACCGTACTCCTACGCTTTGAGTTTCAGTTTCTGAGGCAACAACATCAAATGAAACATAGAAGTGAACTTCCTCCACGGGCAGGATACTGCAAATTTGATAAGATTCTTAATCTTAAAATCTATTTTACTTTTGTATATCAAATAGACTTTAAAAGCGATTAGCAAATGTCAAGTAATTCTCAGAAGGAATCATAATAATACGGCCAGTAAGTGTTGCATTAACTTGTCCGCCATCCTTGACCCAACGAAATCCAATAGATTGTTTTTCACTAGATGGTTTTGAAGGGATTTTAAATTCTAACTTAATAGTAGTGCTTGCATTTCCATCAATGGATTTATCATATGAATATAATGCATTACCATCCTCATCGACGATTTCTACCGTGTCTGTTTCTGATGAACTAAACGAAATATCATTTAAAGAAAAAATTACTCGCTCATACCCACATCCTTTAAATTCAATAAAATTATATACCTTGCCTGGAATAGCATCTTCACTAGTTCCATCATCTTCAATTTTTACAGCATTAATATAGAAAATATCATTTGTCACAAAAATTGACTTATCAATCATTTCAGTTTCTCCTGGTTATGGAATTTTAAATATTTAACTTTATCAAAAAAGAACTTATCTCCCATTGCAGTGATATTCTACTTGTCAGGGAGATTCACATTGCCAAAACTTAAATGATTTTCCTGAGGGTAAAGATAAAAACGATTTACTTCTGAACGCGGTGTTACAGATTGCGCCCCTCCTTTCTGAGTCCAACGAATACCAATATATTGAGTTTCATTTTCACTCTTAGCTTTCAATGGATATTCAATAGAAAACTGACCTGTATAGGTCACATCATCACCAACAGTAACTTTACCATAATAAACTTTATCTAAAACGTCGCCATCTTCATCAATAATTTCGATTACATCATCAACTTTTGTAGATACAATAAAATCAGAATCAAATATGATGAATCGAGAATATCCACAACCTGGAAATTCACAAATCTTATATACCTCCCCTACTTCAACCTCATTTGAAGGATAGACAGGAATATAAAACTCAGACTTATCAGAGAAAAAAACAGATTTATCAACCATATTTTCAACCTCATACAAATATTAAAACTTGATGATTAATAAAACACCAATTCACACTATACTCAACTTCGCCTGAAGAACCTTTTCAATCAGAGATGGAATGAATTAGCTGTTGGTGATGCGAATAACTGGGCTATCCAGTTTGCATATTCGTTTTGACCTTGATTTAATGCGCCTGCAAATAATCCAATAGTTGCAGAACTTGTACCCACATCAACACTAAATTCAAAAAGATCAACATGCGTATTTCCTATGGTATATCCATTATTACCTAAAGCAATTGATGAACCATTAAATTCAACTCTTGAAGAACCTTGAAAATTATTTCTGATCCTTGTGATTGTTCCACTGATTGTCATTGGCACATCTCCGTTTCCTGCTGTACCATCCCAGAATATTGTATTACTTGCATTCGTTGTACTTTGAGCGAACTGAAAGGTTTTGCTTTGCATTAAGGGGCCATTAATACGTGAAGCGCTTAAGGTTCCTAAAATCACACAGTCTTGATTGATCGTAACGTTATCAAGTGAACCAGATGAAGCAAAAACAGTCCCCCTAACCGTTACGTTGGAAAATTCAGCGCCGCCATTTTTGTTAATACTCCAGCCAGTAGAACCAGAAACATAATTATTCGACTGAATGAAATCCCCGATTTTGGCATTAGTGATTGATGCATCCTGAATGAATGCCTGATTAATGAATGTTTGACCGTTCACAATTGAAAATGCGAGTTGATAAGCCCCCGGATCAGAACCACTGTATATCCCGAACTGATCGGCATTAAAGACAGTTGTTGAGGTATATCCGCCTGATCCGTTCGGTGCAACACTCAGTCCCATACCTGCACCATAAAACACATTCTGACGCGTCACACCCACGCGAAGCGCGAACGTTGCGGTGCCGGTTCCGTCATCATTAATGTTTGCCGTCAGTTTCTGATCCACCAGCGCCGCTGTGTCATCCTGAACGGCCTGAAGCTGGGTTTCAAAATTGGCAATCGAGGTATTCTGATCGGCAACGGTTTGTTCTACGGTGGTTAATGAGGCGTTCAAGTCATCAAACTGAGCGGTTAACTGTGTGTCCAGTTCCGCTAAAGCCTGAGTATTATCGGCAACGGTCGTACTGACTGTGAGGATTGACGCTTTCACCTCGCCATATTGGGCATACTGGCGCTGAACGGTTGCGTTATTCGCGAGAGAGTTTTGTAAAACGGCCTGAGAAAGATCGCTGATATTCCCATCAATCTCCTGAAACGCGGGAGAATCACGAATCGCATCGTCAATCTGTCCAACAATATCGGGAATATTTTCTGATGATTCCCCCATCACCCAATCAGTGAAACCGGACTCGTTTCCTGTCTTGTCCACCAGTTGCGCGCGATACCAAAAACGCTGAGCGGCACGTAATCCCAACTGGTTATAGACGTGTGAAGGATACGCCACATCCGCGAGAAGTTGCGCGTCTGTGCCATCCTGATTCGTCGCGATTTGGATAGTGGTTTTCAGCGTATCTTCACTATCAGCCGGAAAACCCCATGTGAGCGTAATCCCCCAGACAACGTCGGTTGTTGCGGTGAATCCAACGGGTAACGGCGGATTACCGACCTTACCGTTTAAATCGGTCAGCGGAGAGGTGTTCCAGCCTGAGGATATTTCAGCGGCATTAATCGCCCTCACTCGCGCCTGATAAGTGCCGGTATAAATCGCCGGAACCTCAAATGAAATTGTCGAGGTGCGAGGAACGTTTATCCAGTTACTTGAATTTCGCCGCCATTGCGCCTCATAGGCAATCGCGCTATCAGTCGGATCCCACTGTACGCGCATCGTCTGAAGGCTGATCCCCTGATTAACCACCGAATATTCATTGATAACGATATTCTGAGGCGCGCTTTGTGTTCCTGCTGGGATGACTGAAATCGGACGAGATTCCAGAAGCGCGCCATTATCAATAGCATCATATTTAGACGGATCGTAAGTGCTGCCCGTAATGCTGAAATTACCGTCATCATCAATTGAAATCATCGACACGCGGTAGAGCTGCGCCAGCACTTCGGCGGATTCCACCACCCACACCGATTCCGCCTCAGGCGTTTCAGAATAGTCAGCTGATACCGTAATGACATTATCAGCTATGGCCTCAATGGTGCGCGCCTCAGACGTGCCAGAGGGTAAGTTTAACTGAAGGCGATCCCCTTCTACTGCATCAGGTTTGCGGTCAAGGGTAATCACCCGACCGTTCACCGAATGGATACGTCCTCCGGCGACACGGCCAGAAAGGTATTCATCGGCCACCGCGATGATATAGCCAGGAAGAGGAATATCGCCATCCAGACCGACCTGAAACGTCACCACTCTATCCTGAACGTTGGTCAGAATCCCCCAACGTCCTCGTCTGTCTGCCTCACTTTGCCGGGTACAGGCAATTGCGGTGAGTTCAAGCTGGTTAAAGGTTTTATACCGGGTAACAAGATCCTGTTCAAAGACGGGCTGAACCGCGTTCGCATAACCATTATCAGGATCGGAATAGGAAACCAGCGCTGAAGTGTAACGGGTTTTAGTGTTAGAACTGGAATAGGCAAATTGCCCATCGATGACATTTGCATTGGTGTAGTTGTAATCGACATCGCGCGGCATATCCGCCAGCGCCACAATTTGATCGCCTGCCCAGTACGTCATTCCCCTGAAGATGGCCGCGAAATCCCGAAAGACCGTATAGGCATCAGATCGGTTCTGAACATACACATCACATTTAAACCGTGGCTCTGTTCCTGTTCCGCCGAATCCATCGGGAACCAGCTCGTCGCAATATTGCGCGACGGTATAGAGGGTCCATTTATCGATGTTATCAGCGGTCAGCCTGTCACCCAGACCAAACCGATCAGTCACAACCAAATCATAAAAAACCCAGGCCGGATTATCGGTCCAGGCAAATTTAAAGGTGCCGTCCCAGGTGCCTGAATATTCTCGCGTGTCAGGATCATAATTGTCCGGGACGCGAATCAGCCGCCCTTTCGGTTCACAGGTAATCTGAGGTACATTCCCGGAAAACTGACGCGAATCGAATTCCATATATAACAACGCGGTGTTCGGGTAGCGAAGTTTTGCGTCGATCACCTCCGTGTAACTTTCCAGCGTCATTGTGTCGCCGAAGCGCGCAGAATTCTGAACCGGTGTAGTGCGTGTCAGCCTGACCGTCCACGTCGTTCCGCCCTGAGGTAAATCAACACGGTGACTTCGTTCATAACCTGTGGTGGTTTTCCCCGTCACAGCGGTATCAATTACCGTCTGAAATGCCCCGCCATCTGTCGATACGGCGATGTTGTAGGCAATGGAATAGCCATTCAGATCGCCGTCATCCTCCTGTTCGAATAACGATGGCCACTGGATACGAAGCCGCACCGCTGACAATGTTGAATCCGTAAATGCGCGCGTGAACCCTGTCGTTTCGGTGATCGTGGTCCCGACAGCAATTTCATTTTCTGTTCCTGGCAATCCCTGAATATAAGTCTGGTCCTGTGTGCCTGGCCTGAACTCCCATGCGACGCCGCTGAAATTACTTGAACCGTCCGCATTTAATAACGGCGTACCATCGAGAAAAATATTCTGGCCAGTCAACTCGCCGGCAAACTCCCCTTCACCTAAGGCAATCAGAATTTTTTCTTTGGCGACTGACTGGAGATCATCAGGTTGTTCGACGGGGGTTCTGGGCGACGCTGAGCCGCCTTTCTGGCCGGTAATTGGTTTTTTTGCCATATCGCGCCCATAAAAAAAGACCGCCTGAGCGGTCTGAATGGATGACGAAACTTATTGCTGGTCTTCGACGTAAATCCCAGCGGAGATGATCGCCCCACCGATTCGCCGCTTTCCATACAACAACGGAACGGGATAACCTTGTGACGCGGTGTTAGTGGGCTGGCCGAAGGCATAGGACGGCTGATTATCGGCGTCGTCTTTATAGGACAAACCTTGCGCCTGCGGTGATAGCATCTGAACCATGCCACCCAGACTCACAGCCACCCCAGCCTGAAAGACAAAATTACTTCCGGCGATAGCCGATCCCCAGGGTGCAAAAACCGAAATGGCAATCAGCGCTACCCCGACAATCGTTTGAAGTAACCCAGCGCGCTTACTGCCGATGATGACGGGGACAATACGAATCACTTCGCCGGATACCGGTTTTTTCAGATCGTCGAATCCGATGTTTTTCTTGCCTGTAAAAACGGAAAACGTGAGGCCGCGTTTACGGCTTGAAATCATGTACTTTTCAAATCCGTTAAGCGTCGCGGATAAGGCGCGCGCAACATCCTGAATTTTGCGAATTGAACGGTAATGGACCTTCCCGAAGGTTTTCCCCAGCACGCCACCCAGTTCAATCCGCGTCATGCGTTCATTCATCTGGCGTCCTTATTGCTGGTCTTCGATATAAATCCCAGCTGAAATCACCGCGCCGCCTATCCTCCGCTTTCCATAAAGCAGCGGAACCGGATAACCTTGCGCGGCGGTATTCACTGCCGGACCGAAAGCATAAGACGGGGCATTATCCGCATCGTCTTTATGCGCCAGCCCTGGCGGCTGCGGTGATAACATCTGGATGACGCCCCCGATCAGCATCGCCCCGCCGAATTTGGCAATGCCGACGCCGACCGCTGATGCAGTCCCACCTGTGAAATAACTGATGGCAACACCGACCACGACAAGCACCGCGCCGATGATGGTTTGAAAAAGCCCGCTGCGCTTACTGCCAATCGTGACGGGCATAATCTTGATCGTTTCCCCGGTAACGGGGTAACTCAGTTCTTCAAATCCGAGATTGGTTTTCCCTCGGAAGACCGAAAATGTGAGGCCGCGCCGCTTGCTGGTGATCATGAAGGATTCAAACCCTTTAATCGTGGCCGCCAGCGCGCGACAGGCTTCCTGAGTCCGGGTGATCGAACGATAATGAACTTTGCCGAACGTGCGGCCCAGAACGCCACCCAGCTCGATTCGTGTCATCACTTCAGCCATATTCCACCCATAAAAAAACCCGCTCATAGTCGGGTTTGCTGTGCGTTTCGGAATACCTGACAGATAAGCGGCGGCGAACCGCCGCTTTTCAGTCCCTTACAGGTTAAGTTCGTAGCTCAAACTTGCATCGACTTCTATGACTCTCGTTTTGATCCGAAAATCACAGATCCTGTTCCGTTCAAGCCAAAAAATAGCAAGAATGGTAATACAGACCACCACCGCGAACACGGTGACTTTGTTTAGCATTTTGAGCCTCCTTCCTTTGCCTTCGGTTGCCTTCGGGCGTGTAAGGGGCTACGATTATGTTGTCGAGCATAAAGGTCGCCCCGGTTGAATTGAAAAATTCGCTGGGGCTTTCTTTTGTCTGCCGTTCTCACTTGCTCCCAGCAAACAGCCGAAAGCACAGCGCCAATATTCTATCTTTCTGTTTCACAGAAAAATGCTCAATCTATGCGAATACTCTTGTGGCAATAAAAAACCCGCCGAAGCGGGTTTATATTATTTGATAGATGTGGGATGGATGCCTAAGGGGTCATCACCGAGAGAGGAAATCCGAAAGCGTTTGGTTTCATTAGGCTTTAATGTCACAGAAATCTCTTTGAAAAGACTGTCAGCGGAAACCGAACATAATCCGCGTCCTTGATCATCCCCTTTGAATCCTAATAAATGATCACCATGCGGAACAGCTATGGTGACGGTTTCACCGGTATCGATTCGCGCGATATCCTTACCGTCAAGCGTAGGAACGCCATAACATCCGCCCATCATGTAACCTGTGTCACGCGTGATGGTGATCGCGGAATCACCCGTGCCGTGATAAGCAATACGATCTGTTGGAACAGTTTTCGCCTGAGAAGGACTAACAGGTGAGGTCGCACATCCAGCTAACATTAAAGCGCTGAGTAATAAAAGAGGTGTTTTTTTCATGATAAACCTGTGAAACATTTTTGTTTACAGATAGTTTATCTTCCTCAGCATCACAGATTTTTCATTTAATGCGAAAATTCGTTATCAATAACGGCGGAAATCCTCTCCCGAAAGAAAATATTAATATGAGGTTATCGGCTTAGCTCCTGATGAATATTTAACCTGAGGTAAAACATACTGGATCCTGAGAACAATATGTTTCTTCGGATGATTCGGCGGATATTTCCATTTCTGGATGTCATGAATTGCGTAATGGGCAAAGAATCCGGTCGGTTGCTCTCTGAGCATATGCACATCAGATGTCGAACCATCAGGTTCAATGTTGTACATAATATCGACTTCACCGCCGACATGAACAGCCCAGGCATGAGCCGGATAGCTCAGGGTTCCGGGTTTTTCATGCCAGGCGCAACCACATAAAAGAAAAACGCCTGCCAGAAGGGATTTTTTAACCATGTCTCTTTTCCTTAAAAGGAAAAGTTTACCGACAGGCCTTATTCGTCCGAAACACAAAGTGTGTGATACCTGAGTATCTTCATCGTGCGTTCACGCCAGTAACCGCCATACGGCGTCCTGTTGCTGGGGCGACCATAGAGGTGGTGAAGCATCATGTTTCCTTCGAGCAAGATTCCGGCGTGGTTCCATTTTTTACTTTGAATCTGCATCAGGATCAGGTCTGATGGTTTCGGCTTACCTGTGAATTCCCGAAACCCGCATTCATACCAGTTATCGCGATACAGATTTTCGGAATGCCCCTCTTCCCACCAGGGAAAGTTAACGCGGTAATCGGGTAATTCGATGTGATGGATTTGGCGGTAATAACTCATCACCAGCCCCCAACAGTCGGTATGACCGAGCACAAAAGGACGTTCGATTAACGGGAGTTCGCCGCGTGGATAAATGGTCTTAACATCGCCTTCTGGCCAACTTACGATGACCCAGGGAACGGCGCTGTCATCACACATTGCGCGGTCGAGCGGGCTGGGTTGTGAGGTGGCGTCAGGATGGCTGTGAACAATAGCGGTAATCACGCCCTGTTCTTCTGCCAGCGCGAAATCTTTGGGATTCAGGATAAACTGATCGGTCGGCGTGGTTGAGAGATTTCGACAGGGAAAATAAAACTCGCGCGTCGAATCCTGAATAATCACTCCGCAACATTCAGACGGATAGTCCTGTTTGGCGTGAGCAAATATGGCATCAATCAAGGTGGCGTTCATGTTGCTGGCCATAAAAAAACCCGCTTTCGCGGGTTCAGGGTTAAGGCAATATTTTCCTGATGAACGTCACCACGACATCAATAAACCGTTCGGGATCTTCGATGAAGGGCATGTGTCCACAATCTTCAAATAAAACAAATTCCGCGTTCTTAATGTGTTCCGCCAGATAACGTGAGGCCAGCGGTGTACAGACCCAGTCATAGCCGCCCGCAATGATTAATGTTGGCGTATCAATCCATTCAAGCTGATCGGTCAGGTCAAAATGGGGCAAAAGGGTTGCCACGAAATGATCCATTACGCGGGAAGATGGCAGAGAATATTTCATGACGGGCAAAAATTTATCTTCGTTGCCGGGTGCCATGTAATACGGACCGACTTTCTGGAGAAACATCCAGTGCGCTTCAATGCGTTTTTTATCCAACATTTCTTCAAGGGATGCCGGACTGAACAACGTGCGCGCAATCTCCTGAATTGCTGTCGAGGCCCGATCACTCAGCATGGGTGATTTCGCCTCGCGACGTTCCTCTTCCGTGAAGCGATGTCCCGAACTGCTATTTGACAGGATAAGTCCTCTTACCTTGTCAGGATGACGCAACGCAACCAGTTGCGCCACAAATCCACCAGCGGAATGACCAAAGAAAAACGCTTCTTCTATGCCCAGATGATCCAACAAGGCAACGGCATCATCCGCACATTGTTCAAGCGTGATGGTTTCAAAGGGGACACTTTCCGATATGCCCTGACCACGCATATCAAAATAAAGAAGGCTGAATTTCGCGGATAACGGATTGAGACCCGGACGAAGTTAGCCATGATCGAACCCTAGCCCACCATGAAGCATGACGATAGTCGGTTTCTCTTCAAGCAGTGAGGTTGAGGAATCGAGCTGTTCGCCAACGACATCAAAGAAAATCTGAGTATCATTAATCCTCGCAAACATCGCTCCCCCCTTTCTTCAGGCTATCGATAAACGCTTTGACCGTATCGAAAAAACCAATCGGCTTTTCAGCGAACACAACATGACCAGATTCCGCGAACTCACGGTAAAACGAACCTTTAATTTCGCGGTGCATCAGTCGAGAACTGCTGGGAGGCGTCATCCAGTCATGCGATCCGGCAATAATCAGCGTCGGCATAGTGATGTTTGTAAGGGATGACCTGAGATCATACTTAGGATAAATCTCAGTCACGAAGTGATCGAGCATCGCAACGTTCATGCCGGTATAACCAAACACGCTTTGATACATCGACATGAAAGTGGGTGCGAAGAAATAAGGCCCGACTTTGGTCAGCATGTCATCGACGATGTCTTGCGTGAGCGTTTCCTCGGTTGTAACGCCAGGCGCATAAACACGAAGACAGGCTTTCACCACCTCTTCAGGCGCACGTTCAGCAAGCGCGGGATTCGCGGCAATCTGATCGTAGACTTTCGTGTAACAGGGGGAACTGTTCACCATCACCAGTCCATTAAGGATGTGAGGATGACGAAGCGCAAGATTCAGCGCAACAAACCCGCCCGCACAATGGCCAATCACATAAACCCGTCCCAATCCGAGATAGTCAATAAGACCCGCGACATCATCCGCCAACGATTCAAAGGTAATGGATGAAATATCGTCTTTTGAGGACCGACCACTTCCCGGCAAATCGAGATAAATCACCTGACCAATCAGACTAATCGGATCCATGCAGACCCGAAGATAACCATGATCAAACCCTGATGCACAATGGATAACCACAAACGTCGGACGTTTGATTAACTCTGAGGATAATGAAGACAACCCTTCACCTACCACATCAAAGAAAATCGTTTTACCATTCACATTTGCAAACATAGAAACCTCTTTTTAATGGAAAAAATCCAGAGGTAATTTCACGTTCCGTGTGAAATCATCAAAACTCCATCACGAAGGAGTCCGGTTTTTTAGAATAAATTCAGCAAGTAAATCTGTAAATTTGTCGTGTTCTTCAATGAACGGGAAATGTCCTGATTCACCGAATTCAATAAATTCACTGTTGGTTAATTTATCATTGAGCATTTTTGACCCGACAGCGGGCGATGCCCAGTCAAACGTCCCCGCCATCACCAGCACTGGACAGGTAATCTGATTCACTTTCCCATCAGAATTAAAGAAAAGATTGATGTTTCGAAAATGATTAACGAGGTCCATTTTGTAAGAAATAAGACGAAACAAGCCTTCAAACTGATCCATATTATCCGGGGCCATATAATATGGTCCGACCTGATGCGAATAATATTGAAAATCTTCATCACTGATCGCATTCGGATTAAAAAAGAAATTATGCGCCACATCCAGTAAATCTCCCTGAACACGATCTTTCAGGAACGGTGTCGGATAATCTTTGTATACGCCTGAAGGTAAGACGGTCATCCCCAACGAACTTGAGACCAGCACCAGCCCATTCACCTTTTCTGGGTGGCGAAGCGCGATTTTTTGCGCGATATAACTTCCTGAGGCATGACCAAAGACAAAGGCGCTCGGGATGCCAATCAGGTCCATGAGCGCTGCGACATCATCCGCCATCGTGTCAAACTGAACGCTGGATAACTTAACGGCTGATGAACGCCCCTGACCGCGCATATCGGCATAAATAATTTGATACTGATCACTTAAATCATCCAGGCCTAATCGCAAATATGCATGATCAAACCCGTAGCCCCCGCTTAAGGCAATCAGAACCGGTTTCGGTTTTAAATCGGGATCCGGGGCATCCAGCCCCGACCCGACGACATCAAAATAAAGAGAAAAGTCTTTTAGCTGGGCCAACATGTAGACCTCCTTTCATTGTGAAAGAGGGATAATAAGTAAGGGAGATGAATTAGCTGAACAAAGTGAGCGGTCAGGTTCGAAGGAGCGAGGTTCCTGGGAAACCACCAAAGGAAAGGGGGTTATCTTGACCGAACCGAAGTTTGCACCCTGTCAGGTTTCCTGAACAGACATCCAGACTCGGATCATCGACGGGATTATTGAATTTATCGAAGTAGTTTGTTCCGGCGTAATCACATCCGTCTCCTGAACGGTATTTGCCACGAATGCACCAGGTACACATCGCATGAAGTTGACGGGTCGGGATTTGCAGTCCCTGGAGATCCATCGGACTCGACAAGGTAAATTCGACCTGAATTTTCGTTTCGCTCGATTTGCTGTCGATATAGAAAACGCGAAGTTTTTCCTGAGTCGGATCAGCATTCAGATTCCCGCCTTCGAAATTTTCCTCATCAAGATATTGCGCCAGCGTGTCATGAATTGACACTTTCGCCTGAAGCATGTCCTCAAACTGAAGGCATAACGCGGTAATAGACCCATTTAGATTCGCCACGGTCAGACGCGGACTCGGTGCGCTGCCCGTCGTCGACATTTCCAGCCCGTCTATTTTGCATGGCCAGGCGGCGTATTCTTCCCCCTGCCAGAATATCGATTTAGCGGGAAGTTGAGATTCATCCCCGTTCGCCGCCAGAATTTCCGCTTCGGTATGGGGAATATTATGGGAATGAAAACGTAGCACTTCATCAACGCCGAAGGCTGAACCATCGACCTCATAGAGCCGGATTTCGCTACCCGGTTCCAGTTTCTGATAATCACTGGTTAAACTCATGGTGCAAACGCCTGAGTAAAGGTGGCGGTCATTTCAAACATGGCCGCACCGAGTGCCGTGGGATTATAGGAAGAACAGCGATATAAGCCTAAGGGTTCGCCTGGTGGCTCCCAGGCAAAGGATTTATAGCCCTGGTGGTCATCAAGAAAGGTTTTAATTTCATCAATAAAATCTTCAGTTCCTGTGAAAGTCAGGTTCCAGTTCTGACTTCGGTTATTAATGCCGTTTCCGGCCACCTGCATATAACCATCACCGAACTGAATTGACCGAACATTAAACGTCATGTCGCCCGATGCGTTAATCCTCGCGCACCAGGTAAAAGTGTCGATGGCCATTGTTCACCTTTTAACGCTTGCCGCGAACAACCCGCCCAATATCGCCGTCATCGCGTAAATCGCGCGCGAGATTGCGTTTATAGCGTTCATCCACGAAGCGTCCGATCTCATTGCCGAACTGACGCCAGTCGGCGCTGTTGGTGGTAGAAGAGGATCCTGAATCGGAAATGCTGATATTGACCTGAACGCCTCCAGACGGGGCGTTGCTGCCGGTATTGAGACCGCTGGCTTTGACCCCCAGCGATCCGTCTGCTGCGCGTTGAAGAGGAATGATGGCTTCGGGACCGTCTTCGCCCATGATGCCCGCACCACTCGCAAACCTGAACGCCGTGGGCGTATTGACGATAGAATTACTGAAGGCGCTTAACCCACTGGCATAAATGCCGCCTTTCGCGTTTGCGGTCGCCCCGCCGCCGAAAAAGTTTGAGATACCGGAAAACACCGATCCGAATAATCCACTCGACCCGCTGAAGAGATTGGACGCCGCCGCCTGAACAGCGACTTTTTCAATCATCTGAAGGACCGAAATACTCCATTGTTTCCAGCTGACCGTGTTGCCTTCCAGCGCTGAATTCACATTATCCAGGGCTGAACTCATGGCTGTACTGACATCATCTTCAACGGTAGAGGATATATCGCTGGTGGAATCCACCCAGTTCTGAAATCCGGTTTTCGCGCCGTTCAGCCAGTCAGACTGAAGGGCATCGATTTTTTTATAATAATCCTGTTGATCAGTGATACGTGTCTGAAGGGCTTTAGAGAGCGCGGCGGTTTCACGGTTATAGACATCGGGATCAATATCCCCTCGCGTTCGTTGATTGTTCAGCGCTTGTTGTTGCTGAAGAAAATCATTACGAATGTTGATAATGTCCTGAAGACGTTGTTTTTCCTGATCGCCCAGTCCGAACCCTGACGCATTAACATTATTCGATGCCGCTGCGTTGGCGTTCTGGTTCTGAAGGTTGGTGATGTATTGCTGAACCGACAGATTGTCCTGATTCGCTTTTTTCACCTGATTCAGCCGATCAACCTCTGAGGCCAAATCACGAAGACGGGTTTTCTGTTGGGCGTTCAGGTTTTTAAGATTGCCACTTTGAAGATCAAAATTCAGTTTCTGTAATTGCGTCACCTGTGCGCCGCGTTGCGCGCTGGTGTTAATGGTCGCAATCATTTGCTGAAATTTGAGCGTAGCGCTACTGTAAGCGCTGGCTAGCTGCTTAGCCGCCTGATTTGCCTGGTTAGTTTGCCCGGGTTTCAGACCATAAGCGTCAGAACTGAGCGTTGCCTGTCCCGTTGGCAATGACACGCGCCCCAGACCCAGACTGTTTGCGCCGGATTGCTGTTGTGCGTTATAGCCAACATACCCACCCGCTTTAAAGCGATCTCCGACCTGAGAAACGAGCGTGGCGAATTGGGCGGCGCGAGAAGCAATGATGCCAAAGTCAGCGACAAGGTTCGCCACCTCGCCGACCAGTTTCGTTAATCCCTGCAAGACCTTAGGATCGGTAAAAACCTCGCGTAATCGGTCCAGGCCTTTCTGAAGAGGGGACAAATCAACCTGAGCGAGTCCGGTTGCGATTTGCGTTTTAAGCCCTTCAACCTGACCTTCCAGATCTTTAAAGAAGTTTGAAACTTTAACCAGTCCCTGAATCTGATCGTCAGAGGGTGCAATCCCATAATCTTTCGCCTGGTCTTTGAAGATGTTCAGTTGCTTGTTGTTATCTTCAAGCAAGGGAAGTAAACGTGAACCGTCATTCACCAGACTTTCAAGAATGTTGGTTTTGCCAGCGGTCGAAATGCTCGACTTATTCAGGGCATCGCCGATCTGAGTCAGGATTTTATCAGGGGATAATTTTTGAAGCTTAACAGCCGAAAGACCGAGCGTGTCCAGTGCCTGAGCGGCATCGCCAGACTGATTCAGCACCGCATCCCCGATTTTATCGTTGATGTCTTTAAAAATATCGGAAATCTGATCGCCTGCGATGCCTGCGCGCGACGCGGCATATTGCCATTGAAGAAGGGTCTGGGTGGAGATTCCGAGCGATTTCGCCCATTTGTCTGTCTCTGAGACCTGATCAGCGGTGTTTTTTACCAAAGAAAGCGTCGCGCTTCCGATGCCCGCTGCGGCGCTTCCTGCGGCAACCGCGACCCCGGCCAACGCTGCGCCAACTTCTAACGCGGCTGCCTTAGTATTTCGACGCCAGCGGTCTGACGCTCTTTCCGCCTGATTCAGTCCTGTTACAAAGCCGCCGACTTTGGCGATCAGGTCTATCGTGAGGGTTCCGAGTGATCGCGCTGCCATATTCACTCCATAAAAAAACCCGCCGAAGCGGGTTTGTTTTTATAAATAGGATCGGAGACACAACTTTAGCTCTAAAATGTAATCCTCCCACATGTCCTCTGTCATCTTCGAATATAACTCCGATATTTCAGGATAGTTATCGTCAAAAAGTTGATAGGGGTTTTTATTCGGGTCTTTATGAATGAACTCAAGCGCCTGAAGTAATATCGCCTCATAATTAAGACAAGGCCCATTTGTTGTCCAGTCCATAACAGGAGGGCGTGGGTTCCGCAATAAACGTGCGCGATCTATATGGTCATAACGTTGATAGTGACGATGATTAATCAAATAACAGCCTATCAACATAGACATGAATGCGGCAAAGCAAGTGATATAAGAACGATGAAACCCGGTGAAATAATTATTGCTTGACAAAAAGTGATGAATTGTTAGGAGTGTGACAAAACAACCGATAAATAAAAGGAAATATCCTTTATAAGTATAACGTTTCATACAACCTCTTTATTATAAAAGAACAACAAAGAGATTTTAATAATTACCACTTCTGAGACTTATCAAAAAGAGCGAATTGGATTAATGCCAGGTATTCATCGCATCTTTGAGGGTAATCGGCGTGTCATCCTCGCGATCATGTTCGGTGAAGTGCTGGGTGAAATCCGTCGGCTGAAATGCTGGAGTTTTGCTGTCGCGGTTCGCATTGGCCACCACACTCGAAATCACACCACTGGCCCATTCTGTCCGAAGTCCGCCGTTGAGCGAACCATACTTGTTCCGGTAAAGCGCCCAGAGTTTGAACTCGGGTAAAGAAAGCGTTTCTTTCGCCTGCGCGATAGTGGGACCGCCAATCCCGTTCAAGACTAACTCACACCAGAATTCGTCTTCTTCGGTGAGCTGGTAGCCTTTCCCAGATCGTTCACATCCTGAATGGCAAGAAGTAGCGCGACAGTGAGCGCACCATCAAGCGGACCACGATCAGGATCGGCCTCGCCAGTGATATCACCAATTGTGAAAACGGGTTTCCCTTCTTCATCACAGACTGATGCGGCAATACGTCCGGCGATACCATCAATTTTACCGACCGTGGCCATGATGTCAGACGTTGCCGTTTGATATCCCATCGGGCGAATAAATACCGTGGCTTTAAAGGTGTTTTCGCCCTGCTGCCATTCGATCTCACGCTCAACAGGACGCCCCGTAAAAGCACCGAGAGTTTTCAGGTTTTCGATGGTGAGTTTCATTTTTGTCCCATAAAAAAACCCGCCGAAGCGGGTTATATTCAGGTAAGTGACTCAGGCTGAATAGGTCACATTCGTTTTATCTTTGAGACTGAAGCGGAACTGTTGACCTGGATTCTGAAAATAATCGACTTCAATGATGACCGATTTATGTTTGCTTACCTCATTCAGAAACCGCTTTCCGTCTGTCATGACCATCACGTTATTTGGATTGCCGTTAAGCATTTCAAGATGAAAACGCTCAACCTTGCCTCCATCGAAACTTGCGAGAGCATCACAGCCATAAATACCACAATCAAACTGACCGTCAGTTGTGGTTAACAAAACCGCCATAACTGGCGCATGACCTTTCAGTGTATTTTTGTTTTTGATGGGCTTACTGATTGTTTCAATGTTAAGCCACGCACCTTTATTATAAGGAAAATCAAAAATATGTTTGTTCAGTGAGTGATTAGCGCCAAATTCTTTAGTCTGTTGACGAAGCGCATCCGTTTCAAAGTGATAAAACCAGTGTTGATGATGATCCACCGACTTCTGAACCTGTGTTAAAGGTAAGGTTGTCGACAGATCACCGATTTTTTCCACCAGCGATGTGTGTGAATCAGGTGTGAAATGATGAGGAACAACAGGATTCGCCTCAACATACCATTGAAAGCCAATCACCACCGCCGCAACCAATAAACACCCTTTCAAACGCAAGCCTTTCATTTCTGTGTCCTCTTCAATACCATTGAGACAATGATACATTGTAGATACATCAGAAATGTAACGCTTTGTGCTTATGACCCGGCTTCGTCTTCTTTTGGCACCCAAATCCCCGCACCGGAACGCTGGATTGTGCCGGTAGACTGAACGACGGTGTTCGCCTGGAAATCAAAGGGAAAATCTGAAACGTATCCTTTAAACACATACCAGGTTCGGTCTGAGGGAAGCAGTAAGCCGTCAACCGCTGCATCTGAATCTGATTCATCAATCGTGGGTTCGGATTCGCCGTCACTCCAGCCAATCGCAAACACCAGATCCGAGGTATCCGCCGCTTCAGCCAGATTACTCAGCAAGAGGTGACTGGCGTTGTTCGGGTCTGCGTTAAGGGTCAACGATGCCTGGGCGGGTGTACGCAATCCTTTTTTATAGGTACGCGTACTTTTCTCACTCAAACAGGTATCTTCAATCTGATCGGCGGGCGCTGATCCGGGATTGAAAGAGGTAATACATTCGATTTCGCCGACAGTCTTATTGTCGTACACGTAGAGCTGAGTACCTTGTGTTAAAACAGACATAGTTTCTCCAGACGAAAAAAAACCGCCTCAGGCGGTTGGGATCAGACGCATTAACGTAGAACCATCCAGTCGGCATCGAATGAATAACGATAACTTTTCGTGTCGTCATCCAATGTCTGAACGCCCCAGCGTGTAATGTAGGAATGCGGTTCGATGGCATCACGAATCGCCTTAGCGACTGACGTCGCTTCGTTGAAACTCAGTGAGAACACATCAATTTGAAGAGACCAGGTGTCCACATCCGGCAACGTGCCGAGATACATTTCAGGGGAACCGGCATAATTCTGAACGGTAGCGTAAGGGTAAGTTGCTTTTTCGGGTTTGGAATAAAACATGTACATGCGGAGAATTTTCGGCCCGAGAAACGACATCACCTCAGGGCTTTTTTGACACACTTCAAAAATCGGCGCGTTCATGATGGCTGGCTTCGTTTGCTCGCTCGTCGGATCGCCCTGTCGAGCGATTTCTCATATTCACTGGTAAAGGTGTAAAGCACTTCATTCAAACTGGAATCCATCGCGGGACGCATAAAGGGTCTGGCGGCCATTTTTTCCGTCCCGAATTCCAGTAAACGCCAGTGAGGCGTAGGCGCGTTTTTACCAAAATCTGGATGTGTCTCAAGCACCGCGCCATGAAGCACACCAATTCGAAAGGCAATGTTCCCGTTTTGCTTGAATTCACGTCCATTCCAGCGAAGCGCGATATTATCTTTAATGCTTCGGGGAGTATGGGGATCATCAAGAGGGGCGACGTTTTCTTTCGCTTTGTTTACGATGATCATTCCGGCTTTCCTGAGCGCTGCCCTGCCCCCGCGCCGTCGGACATCATTGCTTACCTCATACAATTTCCCGATCAGGGAATCGACACCGATAATTGAGAAATCGAGTCCATCAGCCATTATTCACACCTTGTGTACAGGGCAAGGTAATGTAATCCAGCCCGGACCAGAGATCGGGGAGAATAGCGGCGATATTATAAATATCGCCCCGAAATAAAATCCGCCAGTCACTGTTGATATCATTACGATAACGAAGCGTGATCCGAACAGTAATTTCAGACTGAATCGCATTTGCCGCAATAAATTCTCGTCCAGATAAAGGCGCGACCTCAGCCCATACTGACGCCTGAGTTTGCCAGATAAGGGTAATTTCACCCGTCACTGGATCCTGAATTTCTTCATGACTCTGGAGTTCAACCCAGTGTTTTAAAATCCCCGCTCTCATAAACTACCCTCGCGGCTTGCCGCTCAGATAAGTTTGAGCGACGTTATCGGATTCATCTTCGATAAATTCGGTGTAAATAATTCCGATTAGCCCGTTAACAGCATCACAGAGGCGATTCATTGCTTCCGTCTGGTTTATCAGCGCTTGAATGAGGGCGTTTTCTGAATGCTCGTTCATAGGCTAATCGGGCCATTTTCTTGATCCAGGCACGGCGCGCCGCACAACCAGAACAGGCCATGACCGCTCCTTAAAGAATGGTTGGTTTGCGAAGGGAATAAATCAGGCTGGTTACGGTAAAGGGAAGATAACCCTGATGATAGGTGGTTTCTTCTTCCCCGTTTCGAACCCGGTCAAAGATGCCGACCAGTAACAGCGTCGCCATTTTGACCCGATCCAGTTCGTTCGTTCCTTCAATCACTGCGCCATTATCATCCACCAGAACATCGCGCGAGGACTGGATATAATCGAGAATGGACGCGCTGGCGGAATAGATTTTTTGCTGAAGTTCAGCATCACCCGCGTTCGTATCAATGCGAAGATGGGCTTTCGCCTCCTCCAGCGTCACGAAGGCAATCATTCACGGTTCCTCCCGTCCCTGCCACGTTTCACCGCCAGACGCCAGCCGGTTGAACCTACATCGTTCGGACGGTCCGTGGTTTCCGCGTAGCAATGCCAGATTGATCCCGCAAACGTCACGCAGTCGCCAGGTAAATAGGTCTGGCCAGCCTGATAGACATCGCGGTAAATCATCACAGGAATGGTGAAATCGCGCGTTTCAGTTTGCCCGTTCGATTTGCTTAAGGTGACGGTAAACTGACGGTCTCCTTTCAGAGAAATATCGATATCACTAAGACCGTTTACAACGCATTCAAACCCACTCATGCCAGCGGTTTTTTGATAAGCGCGCCATAATCCGCCGTTGTGAATGGCGTAGGTTCCGCGTGGGTAACTTTTATTGACATCGATTTCAGGCATGACCTCAATCTGAAGCCCGTCTTTACCGTCTTCACCTTTGCCCGGATCAGGTAACTGAATCTGACTCACCGCCATTTTCACCGCCTCTGAAATCATTTTTTCAAAGTCTGGAAGAATGACAGGTTCGGGTTCAGGAAACTGAATCCCCGCTACGGCTCCCGCGACCAACGCCATGATATCCGGTAAGGGTTCAGGTTCCTTTGGTTCAGGAAGTTTAATCGCGGAAACCGCCTCTTTAACCATTTTTTCAATATCCGGTAACGGTTCGGGTTCAGGCATCGGATATTCAGACAGCGCGCGTTCAAGTAATCGCGGAATATCCGGCAACGGTTCAGGATCTTTCGGTTTGGGTAATTCAATCGCTTCAACGGCGGCTTTCACCAGGCTGTCGATATCCGGTAACGGTTCAGGTTTCGGTAATTCAATCGCTTTAATCGCCTCTAAAACCTTCTCTGTAATGAGTAAAGGAATATCAGGAAGCGGTTCAGGTTGCGGGATTGAAATGCCGGAAATCGCCTTTTGAACGAGTCCGTCAATATCGGGTAAGGGTTCAGGGTGAGGAATGGGAATCGCCTTCACCGCATCTTCCACCAGCGATTTCACCTCAGGAACAGGAATATCGATGGCTTCAATCGCATCCGAAATCATCGCCGGAATATCGGGTAACGGTTCCGGTTTTGGCAAAGGAACTTTCGCGATTTCCGCTTTCACCATTGCGTTGATATCTGGCAAGGCCTCCGGCTTCGGTAGGTCAATTTCAGCGACGGCAATTTTCACCATTTCGTCGATGTTGGGAAGCGGTTCAGGTTGCGGTAATTCAATGTTCTCAATCGCCCTTTTCACCATCTCTTGAATATCTGGTAACGCTTCGGGTTTGGGTAACACAATTCCGGCAACGGCATTGTTGACCATTTCCTGAATGTCGGGAAGCGGTTCAGGAATGGGTAACGGAATAGCTTCAACAGCCGTTTTGACCAGTTGATTGATATCAGGCAACCGTTCAGGCTGAGGCAATTCAATAGCGGCAACCGCGCTCGTCACCATGTCCTGAATATCGGGCAAAGGTTCGGGTTCTGGGACAGGGATGGCCAACACGGCATCCGAAACCATTTTGTGAATATCTGGCAGTTCCGGCGCTTTGGGTAACTCGATCCGATCAACCGCGATTTGTACCATTGCATTGATATCCGGCAACGGATCAGGCTCGGGAAGCGGAATATTTGCGATAGCCTCCTTCACCATTTTCACGATATCAGGAAGCGGCTCAGGTTGTGGAAGACGAATCTCACCCACGGCTTTTTCGACCAACGCTTTCACATCGGGCAACGGTTCAGGCTCAGGCAAAATTAATCGCGCAATCACTTCATCGATGATGTCGTTGATATCAGGCGGGATCACCGGTTCCGGTTCGGGGATCTCGATGTCATCGACCGCTTTATTCACCAGTTCAGTGATGGCCTGAGGCGTCAGATCTCCTTCGCGGGCTTTCTCAACAGCATTCCAGACCATATCCGCAATATCGGGAAGGGGTTCAGGTTCAGGCAGATGAATTTCACTCATTACCCGTTTGACGATTGCCGCAATATCAGGCGCTGGCGGCGGTTCAGGCAATTCAATTTGTGCATAAACCATTGATGCAATCGCGGCTTCATCAATGTCATTTTGTTCGACCAGTGACAGCCTTTCCGTCATTGAAGCGAGGATTTCCTTCAGTTCAGAAACTTCATCCGCGAGTTTGGCTTTCTCCTCCACCTCTTCACGAAGTTTTTCATCCTGCAATTCTATGAGGTGGTCTTTATGAGAAAGTTGAGTATCGAATTCCACGCGAAGGATTTTTTGAACGTCATCAAATTTCCGTTCAATATTTTGCCGAATCACTTCGGCGAAGGTCTGATCACGTTGCGATAACATAAATAATTCCGTGAAAAGAGGTTTATGGTTCAGGCGATCATTAAGTTGCCTGATTTCATCATCAGAAAGCGGTTGATTCGGATCGGGTTCATCATCCGTCTGGGTATCAGAACCGTTATCATCATCAGTTGGTGGTGGTTGAGACGGGAAGGATGAACCCCCTGATGAAAAGGGATTATCTTGTGCGTCGCGTTTCGCCAGCGCTTCAAGTGAATAGTTTTGTTGCTGAAGATAAGGCGTGTCACCCCCTTCAACCGGATCCATGTTTTCTTTAATCCGCGCTTCATTCGGCGCGAGGAACCCGGCACCAATGCCGTCGCTGTATGATTTATATCGAGCTGCAGTGTCCATGCGAAGAAGGCGACTATGGTCAAATTCAACACAGGTTTGCGTATCGAGATCGAACGTATCGGCAATCAATGTTTCGATAGCGGTCATATGCACCTGAAGGCATTGCGCATAATAGGCCTGTTCAAGTGCTTCGATATTGTTATAGGACGGTGACTGACCGGTATCGATTTTATATAACGGAACATGGAAGGTTGAGGCCACCAGCTCATTCGACAAATTCAGTTGTTCGACAAGCTGCGAATCTGTCGCACTTTGGGCAACGGCCACAAACGCCGCACCATCAGCCAGTAATGCCGTTTTCCCGGCATTCTCGCCCGAATACCCTGCATTCCAGTTATCTTTAATTTCTTTAGCTTTATCGGCATCCACCGATCCGGGAACGGTAATGATCCCGCCAGGACGCCCGCCATTTTTGAATGTATGCGCTGAATTGCGCAACATGGCTTCACCACCGATGGCGGCAAGGCCTGACGCATAGACAGGAGACAATCCACACAGGGGATGAAAAAGCGTGTTAAACCTGTCATGAATGAGTTCGCGGGCCGGGACGAACAATCCACCGGATAACCCGTTCAGTTCATCAGTCAGCACAGAATAGAAAATTTCGCCATCATCCCCGATGTAAGGAATAACGCGACGTGGATCCAGCACCCTCAGCTGACGAACACGGTCACCCGCATCCCGAAGTTTAAGAATATAAGCGTTACCGTGAGACAGCTTTGAAATCATCCACAGTTCAAAAAATTGCATTGCCGTCTGATAAAAGTTCGGCTTTATCAACAGTGGACTTAAAACAGGATTATTAACATTGACCCAAACGCCATTTGACTGACGGCGTTTAACGTTGATGGGCATCTTCGCCACATCAGATGAAATTAACGAAATACAGCTGAAAATCGCCGGGTAAGCTAACACGCTATCAAGTCGAATCTCGATGTTTTGTTGCCAGGCTCCGGCGTAAGGCTCTAGTACGCGACTCCACGCGCCAGAATGCAGGCTGTGAAGTGCTTTTTTTTCTTCTTTTGGCTTTCGCCGAAGAAAATTAAACATCGAATTAACCTCTTCGATTAGCGTGTTTTAGGGGGGCGTCCTTTGGCTTTCTTTTCAACTGTCTGAAGAATCTCAACAAAACCGCCTAACTGAAGGATGAGGGCATGATCGCCGCGAATGAATTTCTTCTCGCCAGCGAAACTGTCATGGGTCGTTTTTAAATAGCGGACTTCAATCATGTTGAATAAGGCGGGGGAAACCCCGCCTTCTCCTTAGCTGCCAGCGGTGACGCTGTAATCCACATCGGTGATGACGGAAACAGCCGCATCGCGGCGACGCTGCCAGTTGATCCAGCGTTCGGCACGGACGGCCACGCTGTTTGTCTGGAACATGCTTACCAGCTCAATCGGTGCAGGGGTGATGGAATCGTGGGTCGGCGCACTTTGCATTTCGAGCGATGCCTCAGTTGAAATGTCGATAGCCACACCACCATCGTCAGCCAGATAGATGTTCGGGGCATCCACCAGGATCAGCGAATCATCGATGTACTGAGAAACAATCACAGGCAAGCCGTTGAAGGTTCCGCCGAACATGGTCATGTCAGGGTATTCACGTTGGCCAAGCGCATTTTTACGCTGAGAAAGCGTCAGTGCCGTAGTTGAGGACATCAGCCAGACAGCGCCGGTTGGCGACAGATTTGCATCAATGAACACAGAAAGCGCCGCATTGGCATCCTGATCAGGAATACCGGTTGACGCCGAGGAGGCCGCGCCATTGGTGACAGATGCAGGTGATACACCATCAACCGCCGTTTTCGTGGGATCGATAAAGTCACGGTCGAGACGTTCAATCACCGCATCAGCCAGAGATTGACGAACCAGTGAATCAGCGGATGGCGTTGAAAGGCGAATCACTTCATCGGTCAGAACGGCAATCGCCGCGACTTTGGTGAAACCTAAGGTGATCTGACTGAAATCAAAGCTGGTCAGCGGTTTGGCTTTACCCTCACCTACCCAGTTCGCCGCACCGCCTGACGTCTGTCCCTTAATGCGAACATTGAACGGAATGCGGGTTAAGGCCGGGATACCCGCTGCGCCAAAACGACCGATGATGGTCTGAGGCCGAAGGAAGTCGATAAAATCAGCGGTATAATCCTGAACTGTTACGAGATTACCGGCCCAGTTCGGATCGGAGGTGGACCCCGCACTGATCAGATCTTTCATCACCGACTGAAGTTTGATGTCATCAGGATACTGGTGTTTGGCCAGAATCGCTGCTTCGGATTTCACACCTTTGGTCGCTGCCAGCATTTTGCACATACGGGCAAAGCCGATACCCTGATCGAGTTTTTTCTCAACGTGGATAATCGATGGAGCCTGAACATGTTTGGTGGTGGTGACGGTGTCGCCGCCTGCGGCTGGCTGAACGGGTTTTGCCGTCGCCGCTTTCTGGGCCTCCAAATCACGAAGGCGCGCCAGATGGGCATCCAGACTTTTCACTTCCGCGCTAATGTCGTCGTATTTTTCGACCTCTTCTTGATCGAGAGTGCGACCATCATCAAACGCTTTTTGCATGACTTCAGCGCGCTCAGCGTCAAGTGAGGCACGTTTCATTTCAAACGATTTAATTTGCTCCCCAACGTTCATGGGTTTTTCCTTATTTTTAGAAAGAGATTTCGTGATTTGTGCTGAAGCGCCAGCAAAAGAACTGAGGTGAACGACTCGGTGAGTCGGTAATGTCGGAATTACCTGAGGGCCAGACGCGGCGCGTAATTCCTGGTCAACAATGGTTTTAATGACGGAAAGCGATCCGTCTGAATTAGCCGGAACGGTAACAACGGACAGTTCGTACCATTCCCATAATGAAAAACGGATGCCGCCATCATCGATAAAGGCGTATTCGATTGGACGAAAGCCGATAGATAAGCCTTTAACCAAACCGAGAAGGATGGATTGCCAGGCTTCATCAAGCCGTGCGGCGAGTTGACTGGGCGCATCGGCTTGAGCAATCTGGGCTTTTATTTCGATCCCCTCATCTGTCACCCGCGCGGAGGTAACTTCGCCAATCGGGGATAAATGGTCGTGTTGCCAAAGAAGCGGGATCGGTAATTTAAACTGTGCGCCTTCCGGCATGACCACATCACCATGACGGTCGGGTGTGGGTGTTGTCGCGATACCCGTAATCGTCCGGTTATTCTGATTAATGGCCTTGACTTGCCACAGGCTGACGGCTCTTTGTTGGTCCATTTGACAAACTCCAGACACAAAAAAAGCCTGTCAGACAGGCTTACTTTGTTCATTTTTAGCGAGGGTTATTTGATACGTTGAGGAGGTAAAACTCTGCGTGTCATGATTGAAAGGGTTAACTTTTGATAAAAACAACCAAATGCAAGCGTTTAAGGATCC
>Ga0157368_1000116_pt1 | contig 36595 bp, 46 predicted proteins | sample AttbisABBM3_FD_113146 | JGI IMG/M metagenome (GOLD analysis project Ga0157368, IMG submission 113146) | Fungus gardens microbial communities from leaf cutter ant in Botucatu, State of São Paulo, Brazil - Atta bisphaerica ABBM3 | ecosystem: Host-associated > Fungi > Mycelium > Unclassified ... | reverse complement strand
TTCTCCCAAGTCTTATGATCAGTCTTGTGACTATGCCATCAATTTGTGACTGATGTGACAGCGTGACTGATAAACCCTAACCCGAGTTGTTCTAAAAATAGAAAAGAAAAAGAAAAGAAAACGAAAAATAAAATTCAAGAAAAAGAGAAAATAAAAACAGAGTCTACTGTCAACGATCTTGACACTGGAGTCCTAGGAGCATATAGCCTACTTTTGGGTTCATGGTGCAATTCTAGCTTAATTATCTCTATTTGCTTATAAATACCTACTCCTTTTCTTTTTTATAGTTTTGACTAACTATCTCTATTTGTGAGATACTCCCTATTTCAGCCTTCTTTTGTTCTTTCTTTCATGGCTCTTTGTCAGAGTCAAAGATGGTAGACTTAATATTTTTTCTTTCTTTCTGATTTTTATTTTTATTTTTATTTATTTTTTGGACTTAGGATTAGAAGTTAACATGATATCATACATGACTATCACAAATTGTCACACACTAGTCACAAGTTACAGTCACACAATCATGTGTCACAATGGAACATTGTAGAAGGTTTCAGAATGAAATAACATTATACTGTTACAAATCAAAGACCTTAGAGTGGGTCAATGAGAAGAACCTTGTATTAGGTTAACACAAGAGAACTTGATAGAGAACCCTGTACAAGATTGTCTACCTTATATACTAATACCTAATGGTCCATGTGAGCTATTTCTAGCCTACCCTAAATGACCATGTATATGCCTTAAGGTTAACATGTGTTTCACATGTTGTATGATGTCATCCTTCCAGAATCTTTTACATCCTTCTATGTGTTATGTGACTTGTGACTGTGTCATCTGATGTGACCTGCTGTGTGACAGTGTGATCTTGTCACTCTAACCCTAACCCTAGTTCTAAAAATAGAATAAAGGAAAATAAACTGAAAATAAAATAAAAATGATAAAAGAAAATAGGAAAATGTAAGTCCACTTCTTTCATTCTTGACATATACAGTATGTTCTACACATGGCTCTTTAGGGTAGACTAAGGTTAGTATAGCACAAAAGCCTAGCATATATAAGGTAGACAGTTTTGTACCTGAAACTCTATTGAGTTTTCTTGTATAATCTCTATACAAGGTTCTTTCTTTTAATCCATCCTAAGGTTTTTAGTTCATAACACCCTTGTTAGCTAATCCTGATATCTATGTGTATCTTAACTGTACTTGTAAGCTCTCTACTACCATAGCTAGTCTTTCATAAGCCTATGACAGATTCACCCAAGAGATCTCAGTTATGAGATCTAGTTTATTTAATAGCTTTCACACTATCTCTCAAGTTATTAGAGTTTCAAGAAAATCTGAGGTATCACCTAGGAGTGATAGGCATTGCTAATATCTTAGAAGAAAACTACAGGTGCTCAATTACTTGTAACTCCCATATAACATCATAACAATATTTGTTACTACTACTTAATCAAGGATGAACAAATCAAACCTTATCATATCAATGGGAAAAATAATTCTGCCAATATCTTGACTAAAAATCTTGGTCAGTTTTATTTAATTGTTTTCATCTATTCTTGGCTTAAAGATACTCTGAGTCTATCTGCTTCTGCTTTATTGCTTAACAGCTGATGTCTTGAGCAAGGGGGAGTGTTGTGTTTTATAGATACTCATGCTGTGATTAACAGCATGACTAAGAGATGATGTGTAGTACTTGTACTCACAACGAGTTGGACATGTGTCTATTGATATGCATATATTGTAGGTATGTAAACACACTGTTATTAATCAGTTCAAGTAATACTACTTGTCTATATATTGCTCATATGACTAAAGCTCTCCACATAAATGGTAAGTAAGTTGTCAGTTGTCCACACTGCACCATGCTGCTATGCATTCTGTTCTTCCAACAAATCTGTTGCTATGTTATTTTTTGTTTATCATATATATTTGGTTCAGGTTCAGGTTTGGGCTGAAGGTGCCCCAAACTAAACTCAACTGAACTTGCATATCTCTATTGCAGACCCCAGTTTGATTACCAGAGAGAAAACTCAAGTATGAGAATCCCAAGTGTGAAAGGGAAGAAGGTGATGTATGAAGTGGAAAGATTCTGGTCTTGCAATGGAGAAACCAACTACAATACTCGGTGAAGTGAAGAGGTCAATGAATAGAGAAAGCTACATGGGTAGAGCAAAGAGATGTGATGAAAGGCATAGCAAGAGCATCCAGAGAGAGCATCCAGAGTCAGTGTACCACCCCAGTTACAGCCAAGAACAATTGTAAAGATACAATCTAGGAGAGGGTAATGCAACAACTTACATTCAACCTCTTCACCTAAACTACCCCTCAACGTCTATACAAGTTAAGCCGTAAGGTTCGTGAAGGACAACATATATATGTTTTTCATCCGAGTACCGGATCTGAGATTCCATGACACTGCACCTGCATCATGATCATCGGGATTAATTTTAAAAAAAGTACGCTCAAATCATCGGAGAGAACTATATGCAACAGAGAATATCTCAATGTGGTAACAGATTGCGCGGCGGAGGTCGCAGCCCCTTTGCCTTCATCTGTCTTCGTTTTGCCTCTGTTGGTAAACATTAACGTCACAAATAACAGTTATATTAAAGCTGAAAGGCACTTACTCTCGATGTATTCCCGATCCTCAACCGGGTCGAAGCCTTCTTTTGGTTCATCCTCGGAAATTGTGATGACAGTGTCCTTGACACTTTTAGTAGCGAAGTCAGATTTCGGTCGTCGCTCGATTTTGAACTTGGCAACAAAGAATCCATCCATGTTGTGCACATGGGGATAGAAGCGTCGCGTGAGGCTCACGCTACGATCGAATACTTTCCCTCGGTACTTCGTATAACCTTCGCGACCGAATGAGAGGCCAGTATCAACGAGCTTCACATTTGACCGTTTCCGAAGCGCATAATCGACGACAGCTTCGTTCTCGTCTACAGTGACCGAGCACGTCGAATAAACGAGGTAGCCCCCTGTTTTAGATTCGGGGCTCACGCTATCGATAGCACATAGAATCAGTTGTTTTTGTAGATGGGAGAGGAGCGTGAAGTCCCGTTCAGACTATATAATGTCAATGTCAAAATATCGTCATGAAAACAAGGACATTACTTTGTTGATTTTGACGCTTGAGTCCTTGCTGATAACACCTGTACCACTACAAGGCGCATCTAATAGCACACGGTCAAAACCGCCCATAACCTTCGGAAATTCTCGGCCATCGTAAGAGCATACTACAACATTCTTGCACCCAAGACGGTGAGCATTGGCCGTCAGACTCTTTGTGCGAGCTTTATTGGCATCATTTGCAAAGACTACTCCGGTATTCTGTAATAGTGCGGCAATATGCGTCGTTTTACCTCCCGGCGCCGATGCCATGTCCAAAACTCGTTCATTGGGTTGAGGTGACAAAGCGATTACGGGCAAGAACGAAGATGCCGCCTGAAGCATGTAGTGTCCAGCCAAATACTCGGGAGTAGCACCTGAGAGGGGCGTCAATCAGGTAATTCTCCTACTAAGTATTCCAAAGCCGACCTATCGGAACACTACTCTCAAAAACTTGAAGACCAACATTTGTCCATTTACCAATTGGTTCAAGGTTGACACCTCGATTGATCAATGTTTGAGCAAGGTCCCGCCTACGAGTCCGAAGTGTATTTGTCCTGATTGTGACAGGTCGGGGTACCTCGTTTGCTTCGAAGAATTCAATAGCCTAAAGCTGTGTCAGAACCTGCAAATCATGTCGGATTAGTGCCCACACCTCTGCTACAGGAAAAAGCTGGAATAGCTTCTCGGCAAGGAATTCATTATAGCCGTAATAGTTTGCAATGTCTAGAATCAACTGTTCGATATATTCTGTTCGCGATCTTGTACGCAAAGGGGTCAGGACAATCAGTAGGCGTAGGTTAACACAAGTAAGAGACACTCACCGTCCCTTCTCAGCGCGTTTTTTGAAATTCCCCAGTACACGAACACAATATCTCATTCGCTGTTGTACCGTTTGAACATCCGGTCCTCCTTGTGCTTTTTCTTCGTCTCGCTCCGCTGGAGTTGGCAAGCGAAATTCTCCGTCAACTTCTAGATCGTCATTCATATCATCATCTTCGTCCCCAGCTTCTACAGCTGCTTGACGTAGCTCTTCTGCGTCTAATTCAGCGTCAGCGGCAGCTGTCTCATCAAGTGCACGCGACCGAGCTTCCATGTTCGCCATCGTCACTCTTGTATTCTCATCTTCATTCAAATCATCCGAGTCACTAGCATCAGAGGCAGTAGGAATGATTTTTACAGGACGTTCAAACTGTTTGGATTTTTTGGCCTGAGATGGAAGTGATTGAGCGTCATCCTCTTCGTCAGAATCAAAATCGAATTCCTGAACAGGTCCCCTAAGAGGCTCGTCACTGTGACTATTATCAATTTGGAGGACCAAAAGTGAGGATACATAAACAGACTCACTCGTCTTCCTCTCTGACTTCCGTTTCGTGAAGCCCTTCCGAATCACCTTGAGAGGCAGGGAGGTTATCGTCACTGTCGTGAAAAAGTGACCTGAATGTCCATTGATTAGCAAATTAGTAGGAGGTGGGTGAGAATTGTTTTACTTAGCCTGCGCTTTCAGATCGGTCTTGTCATCTTCCATGTCTTCCCATCCAGACCCTTCTTCCCCTTCCTCGCTTTCTACGGAACGTGGTTGTTTCTTCCTTGCATCCTTGGACTTTTGTAGTCGCCCCTTTGATTTTAAAACAGAAGGGTTCGATGGGGATTGATGCTTGACTTTGTTGGATACGTCCTTCAGCTTTTTTTGAGGCCTTGAGTCATCATTTTCCGCTTTGCGTTTGGCAGATTTGGAGCCTGAGAGAGGTCTTAGGTCGAGAGGCTGCGGAGGGCTTTGCTTGTTTTTGGCCCGGCGACCCATTTCGAAGATTAAATGTGTTCAAAAATTCTGATGTCGGCATTTTGTTTGTAACTATGTGGTCTAATCTATCTATGAGGTCACCCTACCCTCAGACCCAGCGCAAATCCAGCAAGGAACGATGCTCGTGGTTGGAAGTCAGCTGTCAGGAAGTCTATCAACCACCTCCATAACGACAACACGTTGGGTGGCTTCAGATGACCATTAGTATCCCGAGTGTAAAATAAGTCCTCAAAACGCGCTGACATCCCGGTCCAATCCACCTTCACCAGGGACTTGGAGCCCAAATACTAGAATTACCAATATTAGTGATTGAATAAAGAGAAGAGATAAACTTACCTGTAGAAACACGAACATCCCCCCCAAGAACCAAGCAACAGCTTTGGCTCCCTTCTTTATGAAGATACCGGAACATATTCCAGCAGCGGCACCAAAGGAGAGCTCAAACAATGATAGTGAAGACTGTGGTGGAAGTGGGTATTCTTTGGAGTCGATAAGACCTTGAGGCTTCTTCTCATGTGGTGACGGAAAACCTGGGAATTACCCTGCGTGAATTCGCCCCCTGCTATGGTCAGTATGAAGTACATACCTTCACACAAAACCCTCGGACTCGCGAAACCAGAGACTCCAAGGCCAATGCTAGCAACGACAGAGATCCCGAACACACGTATAGTTCTCTTGGTGCTTTGGTTGATTCCTCTATTAATGACAGAATTCTGTATTTCCCGTCGAAAACCGAATTGGCGGGTCGGTTCCAGCCAGAAATGGATATGGAACGGGTGATACTGTTGTTGAATGCCGACCTGGGTAAGTTGTCGCCCAATACGAGGTATAAGCATTGCAGAGAGAAAATGAGTAGGTGAGTTAGGCCTTTAGGTCTTGTCACTGGCAAGGTTTGTTTATCTTCGAAGTGGCCCAACTAACCCATCCGTGTTATCAAGCGAGCTTGTCTCACATAAGACCATCCAGCATCAAATTAAGGCGAATATTCCATCCTCCTCACCTCATGGAATTACTCGTGGCATAGGTCTATAGGATGAATGTGGAAAATGCCCTGTGACAAGATATTATCACTTCGCGATTCGACTCTTCGATGCTTCACGAAGGAAGAGTTGAGGGAGCAACCACGTTTACCTTTTCGAGGATCAAACAGACAATATGGCTGCGGTAACTGATCTTCTGTTAAAATAAGAGGAAGTGTTCCAGAGCTGAATGTGGACCTGGTAGAAAGTGTCTGGCCGATAAGTGCAATGCTGTTTTGCATCTATTGCGGATCGACTTGCAAGAAAGCCCTCCAAGACCAAATGTATCACTGGCGGTCAAGATACATGCGAACTAGAGTCCGAAAGATAACTGGTATGCTCGCTACCTTTCAAGTCTACTTTATCTGTGGTCAAGACGGAAGCTGTAACTTGCCGGATTGGTTGCCAGGAGTGTTGAACTCAGACCGGATTTACCGTTCTCGAACAGACTCAAGAGGTGACTCAAGGATCATCGTAGAGGACCGTCACACGACTGAAATCTGTGTCAAAGTACAAGTGAAGGACATGACCGGTGCATTCAAGCAGGAATCTATATTGTAAACTCTGGAAACGGCGGCAGTGGGCAATTTTTGCAGTTCTTTGAGCCCTTACTTCTAACAATTGGAGATGGAGCAAAAAAAAAGTCAATCCACCAACCTAGGGCAACCAATCTCTTACAGGGTAAAAGTGGTCGTGCAAACTGAATGTCTATTCCTTACGTGGTGTCGTACCTGCTTGTAATACGAACACACGTGTGCATAGGCGAAATTGAACGATTATCCTGTATGCCTAGATAAAAATCCACAGGGACTGGACCACCGCTCATACAAGGATGATAGCGAGAATCTCGAGGTAGATGAAAATTTATACGTAGTGTGCTATTGGACAACCTCCATTCTCGACCAAGAAAAACGGTAAATATAATCATAGCCAAGACCATGGAAGAACCAGTTCATGAATCGGTCAGTAACGAAGTGCATGACCAAAAATCAGGGCCCGAGGCATTCTGAAACCAAATTTCTGTCATGATCTGACAAGAATGATCCAAATGGGAAACAGAAACAAGAGACACTGGCATAAGAAAGTGGAAGATCAAAATAGATTAGTAGAAAAAATCAGCGAGCTTGCTATTGATGACTCGGTACAACCGAATCGACAAACATTAGGATTTAGTACGTCCAAAATATGATTGGGAAATTAAGCACCGACATCGAACCGCTGACTGCTTGTTGAGATGTCAAAAAATTTTGAGGTGCTCCAAAGTGAACTCGTTCGAGGGCTGACCAAGTGGCCATAAAAATAGCGACACCCGTGTCCTTTCCCATAGCCTCTGAAAGACTGCACTCCTGCACTTTTAGTGGTCATCATCTGTGATACCCATTTCACCATCCATATTTTCACTCTTTTCGAAAAGAGGGAATGCCACAGTTTGAGACTGATACTCTACCGACTACTTTTACCGATGCGAACCATCCGTGGAGTCGTATTGGGGGCGATACCTCGTCCACTAATGAGCAATCTTCGCTCAAGAGATGGCGGAAGCGAGTGGGGCTCGTCATCGAAAGCCATCGCATGCATCTTTTAATCCTGTTTTTGGTGTGTAGTTGCGATTTATGTCGCTTGGCGCCTATCTAATCGATCGCCATTCAGCTCACGATCGACGTCAGCTGTGTCATCGCCGATCTTGGATATGGCTTTCTCACAAAGAGCTGTGACGGTAGCAGCAACCACGATCCAGCTTGGCTGGAGATTTTAGCCCACATTTCGTTGGCGATTACAGCCGCTTTCTTAGTGGAAATCTTTTTTGCTTTATTTGCATTTGGTCCTCAATTTTACAACCCGTTTGGAAAAACCCCACTGGCGGCTCTTCATCTATTCGATGCTTTTGTTGTCATTACCACCTTCGTATTGGAAGTCGCATTAAAAGGGAGGGAGGAAGAACTTGCTGCACTTTTGATCATTCTCCGGTTCTGGCGGATCGTCAAGCTTGTAGAAGGTGAGCACGTATTTGGGTAATAATTGCTAGTTCTTGATATGGCCTGGTAGGTGTGGCGGTTGGTGCAGGAGAGCTCAGCGCAGAAGCTGCTGAGGAACTCGCCACTACCAAGGAGAAGCTGCTTCAAGTTCAGGGTGAACTGTTGGCCTCGAAAGGCGAAGTACAGAGGCTTCGGCAACGTCTTCTGACGGCAGGGATCGTACTAGACGACGCCGATGATGCCACGCGAATTCCCAGTCCATCGTCATGAATCAACTATGCAGATAGATTGAATCAACCATGCAGATATATATATATATATACAATGTACTTATGGGAAGAAGTCAAATATCCAATATTGTTGTGTGGAATGTACAATGTCCATGAAAATGCAGCGTATCGGTTTAGAGAGGAGTCCAGGGCTTCGATGTTCATACTCTATGTCAGCTTGTCAGCAATCACCCATTCCGATCTGCGTGGAAGGGGAATGGGCAGATTATGATCGTCTACTGTTGAAGGGAAGAGGCTCATGCTCGTCGTGCTCCGAGACAAAGCTGGCTGAGCAGATTTCTTCAGGTTCCGGCTCAATCCTTCTATAAATTTGGACCCAGTAGAACTTGTACTGAGGGTTTTGGGGGGTAGAGAAGGTAATCTGGAAGACAACGAGGCATTTTCGGTGGCTATGGTTGTTCGCCTACTCAAGGGAATGGGAGGGAGGGAGGGTTCACTATCGTCGGATACAGACTCTCCTGTGCGGTAGCACGGAACATCAAGACTGGAAGGCATTGATCGACCACCACGAGAGTATGTCCGAGTAAAGGCAGCGTAAGGATTATCTTTACCTCGACGTACACTGCTATTCTCCGCCCAAGGAGCTTTCTCCATGTCCAGATTACGTCCAGCCGCAAGTCTGGTACCCTGAAGATATTGCGACCATGAAATCAATCTCGGCCGAGACGTTGCATCGCGTAAGAAGGCTTTCATCCTGGGATCAACAAACCAGTCCACAGTATAGATCGTTCGTGTCCAAATATCGGGATACGTGCGCACATGGGATATTGTACTGACAAACAGCACAAAAAAATAGGTAAAGACTGTTTGAAGTTCCAATCATTTTCAGTACCGTCATCTTATACCAACCATTTGACATCAACTAGCTCACAGATGAAAGCATTGATCCACGAAACAGGGACAAGAACTGAGGCGGACGCACAAATACTCCAATCACCTGTATGAGTTTCATGGTCAATAAAAGCTTGCAGCCGTCAAAAGGGAAAATCTTATGCCTTACTACCTATCCGACAGCTGAGAGCAATTGAATTTGTAGTACTGCTGATAGCACCTCCTACAATCATCGTTTTCAGCCATCAAACCGAGGAAGCTTTGCGACACGTACCTAGTTGAAGCAAGGCACTGATAGCAACCCATCCGCACTCTAATGATATACTCGCAGTCCGGATATGTGGTTGAAAATATCCTATCGATGCACTAGAAAGAGGTTAATAAATCAAGAGTCGTCGCTGAGCCTATGGTAACTCACTAGCAAATTAGGACGATCGATAAGCAATTAGTGAAAAGCATAAATATGGATGATCCTTGAGCTTGGAAACCTGTGAGGCAGTATATAGATGTAGTAAGAAGCAGTGGCTTGCCATGTCTCCCAATGGCTGCCGCTGCGCAAAGGTTCCAAGTCGTAAAGGCAATTGACAAAATCGCAAACATAAGGAGAAGAGCTGGGCGTTGTTACAGGGTACTGTCATTAACTGCGCACACGTGAAAGGAGCCTGAACTCACATAAGAAGGTAGTGCGGAGCACGAGGAGTGGCTTAAACATATGAAGATGATAACGTCTTATGCTTGATTGAAGATTGAAGATGGGAATTCCGAGGCCCGCACGGAAGTGTCAATGGGCAAAATAAATAAGTCAAGTTATTTAAAAGGAGTCCACCTATCCTAAGAGAAAGAAGGAGGCCCAAGCTTCAAAGCTGAAGCCTCAGAAAGACCAGAAGAGTGCGATGGAGGGAATGCCTAATCGTCTGTGCTTATTAAGAATAAGCTCGCACGCGATTTTCTTCCACATTGACAAGTCGTGACAGCTGAAAGCTTCTGTGAACAAAGGCATTCATTCCTTGATAAAAAGGGAACAAAAGCATTTGGAGGACAATAGACCATCACCTATTTTTAGAGACGTGACGCAAATTAGTGACGACTCACGGAACATTGTTGGAGCATTGTTCTGCCACCAAGTCCTTTTTTTAAACCTGGTCATGGAAGCAGGGAACGGCTGGACCTCAGGAAAGCCTGTTTCGCTCAAACTCGGGTCTTCACAGCTTGAACCTGTGCCTGGCCTGAACCCAAAAGTGCAAACGGTGACGATCATCGCCGAGAGCAATATAGCAAGCAAGAAAGAGACGCTGCATCCTGACATTTCAGAGGAGAGTGCGATGAGGTGCTGTGCTGTGATTTGAGGCGGTGCAGCAGGGTCAAGGCAGCCGGGGCATTAGCATCGAGCAGCTACGACTGGGACAATGCCATGGCAAGAGCTCGAGGCTGAGTAGATAGATAGTTCTGTGGCATGAGTTCCGGGATATCAATACTTACATACATACAGCGGCATCGGGTTTATTTAGCAATTTAAACCATGTGTCAGGTCGGCTTAGAATTGGAATTATGCTACATTGTTACAAAGCATTTGGCGTGCTACCCAGGTAGTATCGTACAAGAGATTAAAAGGAGAAGAGATGCTACATCAACCAACAATCATGCATATTCAAGACTCTTATCCTCGGGTCCCGGGGATCCGCTTGGCAAATCAGAGGTCCCAGATTTTCTAGGTCCAGCCGGTCGTGCACGTTGAGGCAATACGCGAGGGGTAGGCTGCCGACATATCTCACGTTGCTCAGTACCTGACAGAGCATACGAACTCACACCCACACCGTTCTCGGAGTCATCACCATGAATAACGGCAAGCGCCGGCGCCTTCCGCTTCCCTTTTGTCACAGGTTGTGAAAGAATATCGGAACGTGGCCAATGACCAAGTGGTGGAGGTGAGGGTGGACGAGTGACACCATCAGAGTTAACACGATATAGTGCTGGTTCCGATCGTCTTGATCCAGACATGTTGGGAGTGTTAATGGTTTGTTGCACGTGCGTAGGATAAAGCATAGATGCGAAGTTGCTTTCCAATGTTTCAGAATCTGTGATCGCTGTTAAAGCGGGCGATATTACAGGAGGCCTTGCAGCCGGAGGTAACTCGGCGCTGTGCGACAGTGCAGACCAGTTAGATCCGATCTGAGGACTCATTGGTGGTGGGCTGTATGCTTCAACTTGATATTCAGGACCTAGTCCAGATCTCCAAGGAATGGCGGGCAGGCGGCTGGAAACATCTGGCCGAGCATGCTTGGGTTTTGGTGCGTGGATAATCGGAACCGAGGATTTTCGCACAAATGCAGGAAGTGTGGGTGCAGCAGATGTGGCTGGGGGACCAGCAAGGATGACACATGTTTCAGCCCAAGGAAACCTGCGCATCATGGAATGCCAGATCGTCGAGTATTTTCGTTTGTTGATGAAGAGAGCAAACATGAAGACCGAGAAGTATGCGATCACTGCATTAAAAAAATCAGCTTGAGCGGTCCGAGACTTTACATGGAATTCACGAACGGGCCATTGCACATAACCAAGTGAATGCTAGCAAAACTTGGAGGGAGACACACTTGAGTGCTAATGATAACGAATAACATATGTCGCTGTAAAAATTAACAGTTGTGGTGACAAACACAAGTACTCACCCCGGCCGGCAGTGTTACAATCTTCTTGAGACGCAATGATAGTCACGGCAATGGCAGCAGCTATCCGTCGCAAATAGGAAAGGGCCAAAAAAATCAGTCTATCGACGGAGAGATGGCGACGACCACATACCAAGGTACATTAAACCCCAAATCGAGATCCATACATATTCGAACCATACAGTAGCAATGAACCATGAAATAGAAGCAAGTTCTACGAAAGCACTATGGGATGTCCAATCAGACTCTACGCTTCCACGGAAAGGGAGTGACATACACAATAACCAAGATAACCAGCCCTGAACCACCAAGGAAGGCCAAGTAGGGATCAATACGCTGGACTGATGCTAGAATGGCATTGGTTTGAGGTTGGGAGCCAAGATTAACCACTCGCCTACGGATCCTTCAATTCCTTGAACAATTCCCAAATTCCATGCAGAAAAACTCGCGGTGACAGCATTACAAATAAGAAAAACGACTTTCAAAGATATCTCAGTTACTGATCATGGAACACCACCGTTTAACACACCGAGAACGCAATAACGAAGAGCTCCAAGATTTAATTTTGCAAGATAGTTCGAGCTCATACCTTCATAAGAGCTCCTGGTAAGTTGGAAGAGGAGAAGAAGGTCTCGAGAATCCAAATCACGGTGAGAAACCGGTGTGGAAATCGGCGTCCACGGATACTGTACTGTCCATGGTATTTGTTCCTAGATAGGTCTCACATCAAGATCACCTGTGACAAACCTTCCACCTTGTTCCCGCCCCATGATAACGATAACGGGGGTCCTCAGCGCTGAGTGGGCCGAAAATGGTATATCACAAGTAAATTAGGGGCAGACGTATAATGGTATTAGGGACTCCAAAAGATGCATATTGAGAAAACGAAGGGAAAATTAAGGAAAGTGAAAGGTAATTATATATGTCATATCAGCAAATGACTAGATAGCACCGAATAAACATCGCAAATAGATAGCAAAGACAAAACATACTTTCCGTATCAAAATCACTTTATAGCCCAAAGCCCTGAAACAGAAGTGCGTTGGGAGATTGAATGCCGCGAACAGCAGTCGTTACATTCGCATTAAACCATTATAGGCCTCAATGGAATTCCAGACTCATCAAGAATCCAGGACTATCGCGTTGATAGAGGAATGATCATATCGAGTCGTGAGAGCGGAGGTTTTGAAAAGTGTCTTGATCTATCTGGTTGACTTGAAGCAGCAGGCGCCGGCGTTTCGCCACAGGTTGGGATACCACCGAGTAGGGCGACAGGGCCTGAGATATACATTTGGACCGAGGGAGAACTGTCCTGTGATAACTGCTGAAGGATATCCGCTAAAAGAGCGGGGACGGGTTCTGTTTGCCGCATAAACTTATCTAGGCACGAGGTCAGCCTCATTGCAAGTGCTTAAATTAGCTCTGCGCGCACCGCAAACAGTGTTAACGAATCGGGCAACAGATATCTTCACATCAACAACCGAGTCCTGAGAAAGTTTAAAGATCATGCGGAGCATGTCGTCAGTAAGTGCCACGGATGGCTTCTGGCCTGCGTCAACTGAAGCCAAAAAGATTGATCTTTGACAGGACGCAAACCTACGAGCGAAGCGAATTTGGTCAGCACACGTTCAAAGCTACCCAGACTGAAGCATCGTACGTTGACCGCCGACGAAATGAGGACGAGAGCAACTGAGAGACCGTAGTGTGGAGACCATCTATAAGGTCCTGACGGGGTGATAACAAGCTTTGTACCTGTGGAAGCTGTCCAGATAAGCGCAGGCGCAGATGTCAGAGGAGGAAGGTCCCAATGTAAAGAGATGTAAAAGCACATACGAGCGATATCGCGATATCACGAACGCCCTGTTCAGAGTCAACCAATGCCAATGCCTGGATCACACCAATGATGGGCAAGATTTCATCACCCAGCAAATTTGGCATTTTCATCAATTCCTCAAGGATGATTTTCCTTTCTCTCCATACCCTGAATATCTTGGCCTCCCAATTTTTCGAGACGCCCTCCCAAAACGATAATCCAGTCTCTTTCCCAGCTACGGTAATGAGAGCCTCCATGCTTTCAAGAGCATGAATGCGAGTCAGAGAGTCCTTGGGGAAATTGATAAATTTCCACCAAACTTGGATGAGGTCTTGGCAAGTGTTCTCAGGTCCGATTATCTTGGCAATATCACCCATACCAGCAGCCAAGGCACGCTTAACGTCATTCATACGATTGGCGGCAAGGTCAAGGTAAGCCTCCCGTAATTCGCTCCAACGTTCCTTACCCAATGTCAATGTGACAGCAGGGAAGCCGAACGCCAAGGTCAAAGGCCTCTTAGTATCAAGGTAAAATGCCTCCAAGGGAGGAGGAACATCAAACGTAATCAATCGGGTCCCGTTGCGGACAATCTTGTCTTCTTTGCGGCCAAGGTACATGTGCAGCAAAAATTCTGGAGGTCCCTGGGGATCGTCAGCAAAGGCATAAATAGTCTCAGACAGCGTATCCAATGCACTTTGTCGAACGTCGATCTCTGGATCTTCAGAGAGAGCCGTTAATGTCTCATATGTCACCTTCCTGCGATGCTCAGGAGACAGACGCTGAACAAGAGGAGGGAGAGAAAAGAGAACATTTTGGCGGACGTCGGAGTGCGGGTCGTTCACAAGTTGCTCGAACATGGGAACCTGAATGCGTCAACTGAAAATCTGACGTCACAACGATCTACACTGTAAAACTTACCAAGTCTTTGTAGACCAAGTCCTCTGGAACGACTCTGGCAAGTGCACCAATTGCGAAAGCAGCCTCACGCCTAACCCAGAAAACGGGATCTTGAACTGAATGGCTGACGTCTTCGATGAAGTAAATCTCCGTCTCCAAATCGGCCGTCCCTGTGATACCATCCTTTGAGAGACATATTAAACAAGAGAAGACGATACCATAGTTTACCATTTGAAACCACAGCGGCAACCAGTCGCATGGTGGACCAACGCCCATTTGTGATCTGTTCGTCATAAAGGACATTCCCCTCCCGCATCATACGTCCAAGGTTCAGTGAGTAGGTTAGTGGGCTCTCACGGGGGCGTACATTCTCAAACTGCAAGAACGGGGGAATCTGGTCATATTGCGAGGAAGAGGCCTGCGGGCATGTCATCACCGAGCTAGTCGTTGAAGCGCGTTGTTGACTATCAGCTTGGATGGGGACTTGGGGACAGAGTGTGTCATCAGAGCCACGAGGCGAGGAAGATTGATGTAAAACAGGATTGCCTGGACCAGCCGATAGGGATGAAGGTGAAACGTCAGCAGGCGGAACCGTAGGTGATGATCCAGACGATGAAGTAGCCGAGTTGCTGGATGAAGAAGTCGATGACGTCGAGGAAGGTGTGGAGTACGAACTAGAAACCATTGGAAAATATGGATTAACCGTGGCCTCTTTGGTCATAACGTTAGATGATAAAGCCTCGAGGTCAGTCAATGGCGTCACACCATTCTCAACATTTCTCGATCCATCGGACGAGACCACCTGGACTCCATCCCCAGATTGAGCTTGTAACCACAACCGCCGTTCCTCGACACTATGTTCGCCTGTCGCAGGTGTCATCTCGGGGCCACCGTCCAGCGACAGATGATCGAGGCGGCCTAAAGCAATCACGATGGCGGCTAGGATTTCATGCTTGATGTAAATCCTTTCTTCCGGGCCGAAGAGACCAAGTTCGGGCTCTTCTTCTTCTATCTCGGGGTCATCCAATGCGAAATCTGAGGCAGGAGCTTGCCATAAATTCTCTGGAGGGAGTGGGGTACGAACGTGGTCTCCTCGAGACAAAGAATCCTTGTCATCAGCTTTTTTGATGCGCTCTAGAATGAGAAGGACTGAATTTCGAGCGACCTCGCTGACGAGGACGTTGCTATTGAGAAGAAGGGAGCCAAAGAGAGGAGTAAAGGTCTGGTAGTGTATCTGAACAGGGAGGCGGACTTTTTGATCGTCGTCGAGAGCAGTCGTGTCGGTGGCGACTTGGACCACGCGGCAAGACTGGGAAATGTGTGTTATAGGTGCGCGGTTCGGATGACAACATAGGTAAACGACGCACAGTCAAAAACCACCACATGACGTCTCCCAGCGAACGGCCAAACTCTTCTTGTACGGACTCGTCTGTAGATGCCATCAATGAGAACATGACTGGAGAGAACCCAATTCAACGTACTCGCCTTTGTCAAGGACCAATTCACGGAAAAGCGGCAAGACGTATTCGACGGCATCACTTGGGGCCACCTGCTTGAGGAGGCGAGGCATGTTGCTGACGATGTAAACGCGATGAACGACCTGTTTGCTCTGGCAGAAAAGAAAGATTTTTTCAAGGGCGGTGAGACTGCCATCGTCGAGTATGAGGTCACTGGAGATATCGACAGGGATGCCTGGATAGATGTCGTCGGTGCCGTAGGGGCTGGGAGACACATAGCTGCTTGCGGGATGGGCAGCAGCAAGAGAGGTGTGTAGCCCGTGGTCGACTGGTGCTGGAGACTCTTGAGTAGGCGACGTGGGAGGGGTGAAGTAGTCGGTGAGAGCGGGAGAAGGGAGGGGAGAGTCGGTGGAGGGGGTAGAGGGTGCGGTGAAGAAGGGGAGAAAAGGGGAGAGGACGACGTCGTCGTTGTCGTTGTCGTCGAGGGCAAAAGGGAAGAGAGGACGAGGAGGAAGAGCAATGTGGGTGGGGCGGGACTGGCCAGAGGCGTCCATGGGGGCTGGCACAAAAAAGAGGCAGACAGACAACAACAACACATTTCAACTCGGGACAGGCGCTACGTCATCCATCAATCAACGCCGGACCCGTCTTCCAATGACGTCAGTTCGCTCGCTCGGTTCCTGGCCATCACTGTGTGTATGTGTATGTGTGTGTGTGTGTGTTCTATCTACCACAAACACTATAATCAACCGCTGCGCACAACCTGGTCGAGACTCGCCGCAAAGTACCCGATGTTGGCCGAGTTGAGTCCAGCCATCGAGATCCGCCCATTGTTGGTCAGGTAAATATGCGCCTGCTCCACTAGCGCCCGGCTCTGCTCGGGGCTGATCCCCGTGAAACTGCCGGATGCCATCAGACGGGCCGGTTTATTCCCACGCACTCACGCACCTGAACATGCCAATTTGGTTGATGATGTGGTCCCAGTTCCCGGGTGTCTTGAGTTCTTCCGTCAACAGTCTGTGCAGCTCCTTCCGCATCGCGATGATCCGGTTTGCCATCACCGATATGTCTCTTTTCCACTCCCCATACAACACATCATGGGTCAGGATCAGGGACATCTGATAACTTGTTTCAATAAACACAATTCAGTTCAGCCATTCACGTACCAGCCGTGCTCCGTGCGAGGGTGGATTGCTGATTTCACTCCGCGTAAGCACCGACAACTGGCTCCGGACGCGACCTGCCGAGTCCTCGTCCCGAGTAATCACATGCAGAGCTCCAACCCGTTCACCATACAGTCCTGCATTCTTCGCAAAACTCTGTTCAAGTGTTCAGTTCAGCATCCACGTGACTACATGGACAGGAGACAGACACACCTGGCACACCAGCATTGGCACGCCACGAGACACAAAATAACGTACTGCAAAGGCATCGTTATCAAGGTCTCCGCTGGCAAATCCTTGGTATGCACAGTCGAAAAAGGCATAATGTTGACCCTCTACAATGGCATCTGCAATGACCTTCCACTCTTCCTGCGTTGGGTCAACACCCGTGGGATTATGCGCACATGCATGGAGTAAAAACACAGAGCGTTCCGGCGCTGTCTTGAGCGCATTCATGAATCCACCCAAGTCGAGTCCAATAGTCTTTGGATCATAGTAGGGATAATCAACAGGCTCAATTCCGACATTTCGGAAAATCGCTTGGTGATTGGCTATGCGAATCATTATGAGCTACCACAACAACTTGGTGCGCCAAATACACTTACCCCAGGTGGGATCGCTCAAGTAAATCTTCTTGTCCCCGTTAAATCCATAGAACCTGGATAAGAACAGGCCTCCCAGATGATTGGCACCCGTTCCCGAGATAGTTTGTGCGCTGACAACACGGTTTTCCTTGATAGCGGGCGAATCAGACCCCAAAATCAATCTCGCCGCGGCAGTGGTGTATTCCGCAAGCCCTAAAATCGGTAGGTATTCATGGTCCAGAGTGTCGTCGTTCAGCAGAATTTGTGTAGCCTAGTGGATCAGTTCATGAAGGAACCAACAAGCCTCCGCCGCCGCCACCACTAACCTTCTTGACAACGGGTAGAACCCAAGGCTTGCCATTGTCATCGCGATAAGCGCCGACGCCCAAATTGACCTTCTTTTCGTAGGTATCAGCCTTGTATGCGGCGGTGAGCTTGAAAATACTGTTCAACATGTCACACTCGCTTCAGGCTCCAAATGCAGAATTGGGAATCTAACCTATCGGGGGGAGCCTGTGGAACATGGTGCCAAGTTTCTATCCAGCTCTCAGCGTTCCGTCCTTATCAACAGAAAAAGCTACTCACCGCCTGACATTTCTATTGATTGACTGGTGTTGAGATGTTCTAGAAGAGATTTGAGTCTAGAAGACGCCATGCCATGAACAGGAGGATTATGAGGGGTACAAAAGGAGAGTCAAAGTGGAAACGCCTCGCTTAATTCACACACTACCGGGAAAATACTCATAGCCGAGTGAAACAGGGATATCAAGTGCCATCATTGAAACGAACGAGCGGCCAACATCCATTATAGAAGCTTACCTGGTAGACTGCAGAGAAAAGAGATCACGATAAAGGTTCTGTTGATGTTTGTGTAAATCACTAGGGGCTGCACAGCTCAAACAGGAGCCTGGCATCCAACTGTGTGTGCTCCCAAGCACCTCATCCAAACTCTTATGGCAGTGGACTCGTCAGAATCAAGTATGTGAATTATAGTGCGACTATATGTAAACCACCAGTGCAACGATAAAATGAGATGACAATATCCATGCCCGCAACAAGATAGAGCATAAAATGAGACATGAAGAGGGACACAAATGCTATGCAGCAGTCATCTTGGATGCCACAGTCCGCTCACTCTCCAGCTTGCTCTTATTTCGTTCGAATGCCTGCTGTCGACAGTCTTCCAAGTGAGTGCAGTTGTGGTGCTCGGGAAGTCGATGCTGAGAAGAACACACAATGAATGAGCCAAGACAGGAGAAAGATAGAAAAGCGACTTACCACACTACAGAAGGCTGCACGGCAGTGTGGACAGTCACCAGCAACACGGAGGGCAGAAGAAGTGCACAGAGCATCCGTGGTCATCTGGAACTGGCAGCGTTTCTTGGGCATTGTCAGGGCTGAACAGGCAAGGAGGTGAGAAGGAGACGAAGGAGAGAGGGAGGACCACTTACAGTGAGTACAGAGTAGAAATGGTGGTAGGAGCTAGGAGCAAGGCGCTGTTATAAAGCGACCAGCGACGCGTAAGCCATGTCTCCCCCACGTGCTTGTCTCCGATCTCCCGCACAGCATCTACCAGCCCCCTTTGTTTTAGTCACTCTCACACGCAACATCCACACCGGATAAATGTTTAGGGTATCAAAGACAAAAAAAATCCGTAACTTAAAGATTACCTAGTCCAGTCTACCATAATTTGGAGCTTCTGATTCATCGTCCATGCCAAAACACATGGGCAACAGCATCCCTTAGGAAAAAATAGAAGAATGGGAAAACTACTCCAGGGTCAATTCCTGTTGCCTAATGCGTTCCCAGTATTTTTGATGTTGTTGGTAATGACGACAGCCAATACGATAGCCACAATAATGAGCACAATGACGATGATGAAAAAACAAATCCATCGCTTCTTGCGCGCTGAACGTGCAGAACTGACAGCCTTGTTGGTGTAGTCCAATCTGCAATGAAAAACCTCAATGTCCAGAGAACCCCCACGTATTGGAATCCTCACCCAGTTTCAACATCTTTCTCGACGTTGGCGGCGGTAGCCTCGATCGCATCAATGGCTTCACCTTGCTGCTCTACTAGCACACTCATCTAGATTCTTGTCTTGAGATCCAACACATGACCAGGGGTGTTCAACCTACATCATTGAACAGCTGAGCAAGCTCCGCCAGAGTCTGTTCAATACGCTTGATCTCCTCATGGCGCTCTTGTACCTCGCGATATGCCCGCTGTGATTGATCGTATCGTGACCCTACGAGCTACAAGATTCCACATTACTCATCTGGTTGATATCTGGCTATTGTAAACTCTCAGCTCACCGCTTGGCTGAAAATCTGATCGTTATTGGTATCGTTAACCACGGCGCGGACTTCCTCGGGTGTAGCATCAGGCTTGACAATTTTATATTGCCGTTCCATCCTTTGCTTGTACCTCGTCCTGTACTGCTGTTCGACCTGCTGGTAACTCTGAATTGCTTCTACAAATTTCGATTTCACTAAGGCTGTCTGCAGTGACTCGTGAGAACTCAACAGTGGTCAGCTCTTGTCTTTGACCATACCTGTTGCCTGCGTATTTGCGCATCGCGCCCAGATGCGGATTGAGCTTCGAGGGCTTTAATCCTTCTTTTGAGTTGATTACTAAGAGCGCTGGTCTCCTCAACGAGTTCGTCAAGTTGTGAAGCATTTCGCTGCGCAGCCGCATCATCCATGTTGTTGAGCGATCTTGAATGGAGATCTCCAATGCGAGTAACATTCTCATTGAAGCTCTTGAGCATGTCTTGTATTGATGCAATCTATGTGTGAAGATTGACACCCTGTTGCATGCTGGCCAAAAGGGCGCTCAGGAACCCTGCATACTCACCTCATCATAGAAATTGGACATATCTCCTGGTGTTGTCGCAGCGGCATACGATGAGCTGTCCTTCACGTCTGTCATTTCATAATATGGACCATGTTGAGCATTGGGTCGTCGGTTTTGGTAACCCCCACCGGACACCTGCGTCGGGTACGAGCTGCTGCAGAGAAAAAGTTGATTCCGTTTCATGACCACTAGAAAGTCCAAGGCACACTCACTACTCAATAATATTCCCTCCCTGCTGCTGCGCCTAGCCTGCCATCAGAATTTGTACACGACGCCATGTACCCCGCCACGCACCCTCATAGCTGCAAGCCTATCTCTTGCCATGACAATTGGCTGTGTTGTAGGTAGAGTGAAGATTATAAGGTGAAAAAGACGGTAGTTTAGAAGGAAGGAGAATGAGCATAGCGCTTTGGTTGTCGGGCTGATGACTGATGGTTGTTCATGCTTGGCAGCAAACTGTTACAAATAGATAGGGAACGCATCGACTGCGGCGACTCTTGGCTGATTTCTCTTGTGCTGAGCCACAGCTATGATTCAGGACCTGACAGTTGTGGACCAGGTCCACAATGGATCCTTACTCGTAGGAATCTCTCTCAGATGTGAGCAATACTCCGTCACTGCGACATACTAATATGTATGACAAGGGGATTAGAAAACTGGAGGTATTTTCTGAAAGGCACCAAGTTTAAGTTCAAGGTCTGGATGAATCACAAAAATGGCAGTGCTTGCATGTTGTGCAACAGTTCTATACATCAAGCATTTGAGGAAACCTCTACTTACTACAATGAGACCTGCTTCCTGCTGCTTTGTAGATTACATCTGTATATGGTCTGTTTATGGTATGTGACCTTGATCCATCTATCTATAAAAGGAGATCCTGGAAGACAGTCTGAGAAACCCTGATTAATCACTGAAAAAATGAGGACCTAGATTTGCCTCCTATGTTTCATCCTTGATCAAATGTCGCTGATGTCATATCACGATTTACAATGTCATTCCTTGTTGGCGAGCACATTTCGCAGTACTTGAATCTGGCGTTCTACCATTTTCTTGCTGGTACCACCGATAGATTCGCGCCTCTCCACGCTTGCTTCAAAGTCAAACACTTCACGGATGTCTTCCGAGAAGTTGTCGCTCAGGGACTTATAGTCCTCCAAAGTCAGGTCATTCAGCTGACACTGACGAGCCTCGGCCAGAGCAACCGCTCGACCAGAAATATGGTGGGTCTCGCGGAATGGAATCTGCTTGTCGGTTATGTCAGAGTAATCCAAAACAATTTGGGACATACTGACTCCTTTACGAACAAGATAATCGGCTAGGTCGGTTGCGAGGATATCCATGGTGAGTGCTTGAAGCATTTTCTCCGGGTGGACCTGAAATGAATGAAAAACTGAGGCGGGTGCTACACAGTGCCCAATTACCTTCAATGTTGCTATGACACCTTCAGCAATTTTAAGGGATGCGGAAATATTATCAACAGTATCGAACAAGGGCTCCTTGTCTTCCTGGAGATCCTTGTTGTAAGTGGAAGGCAAGCCTTTGTAGGTCATAAGGAATCCAGCCATCTGCGCCCTGTAAGTTGCATGATCTAGAAAGAACTCTTGGTTAGCTCACGTTGCCGAAGATCCGACCAGATTTTCCTCGTAAGAGTTCTAAAGAATCTGGATTCTTCTTTTGCGGCATGATACTCGACCCGGTGCTAGAACATTGAAGGATTACATTCATGTGTTTAGCTTGCAAGTGGACCCCATTCACCTGTAGGCATCACTGAGCGTAACAAATCCAAATTCAGCGGTAGAATAAACAATCAAATCCTCGGCTATTCGACTAATGTGGATCATTGTCAAACTTGACCATTGGAGGAATTCGATGATGAAGTCACGATCCCCGACGCCCCAGAGACTGTTCTCTGCGATGCTCCTGAATCCGAGTTCTTGGGCCAGAAACTCACGATCAACTGCAAAGGGGTTTCCGGCGAGTGCACCGCATCCAAGGGGCAAGACGGAAATTCGAGGTATAAGCTGTTGTAGTCGCTCCAAATCGTACCGGAAGGATAAGGCGTGAGAGAGCAAAAGATGGGACCAGCGGATGGGTTGACCACGCTGGAGGCAAGGTAAATTCAGTGACTAGGATCTTAAGAGTAGACACCCACCTGCAAATGGGTATAACCTGGGAGCAGGTAATCCTTCTCCTGATCAGCCCGCTCGACCATCACGCGTATCAGAGCGCGTAATCCTAACTCAATATCAACTACTTGATCCAGAAGCCACAATCGCATGTCAGTCGCAACTTGATCGTTTCGGGACCGACCAGTATGCAACTTGCCGCCCAGTGGGCCGATCAGCTCAGTCAATCGACGTTCATTTGCAGTGTGGATATCCTCATCATCGTCCTTTACTTGAAACTGAAAATTTCCTGAGCCCAACGAGAAGAACGTACTTCCATTTACACTCACAATTCCGTCCTCCCATTCTTTGTCGACGGTTGTTAGGCCATCAATAAGCGTCTCTTTTTCTCCTTCGGTCAGGATTCCTACCCGAGACAAGGCTTTTGCGTAGGCTATTGACCCTTTGATATCAGCACTATGCATGTGCTTGTCATACTTCAGAGACTGGTTGAATGCATGCATCCTGCAAATTCATAATCAGTCCCAATCGTCCACGGGGTCACAAAAACATACAGGGGATCGGTCTTGCCAGTAAAGCGGCCACCCCATAGCTTGACTTGAGTGGTCTGGTCAGACATTGTAAGAGCGTTTTTGGAGCTACACGGGCAGCTGGAACGAGTTGAATATCCAGGCCCGGCCCAGCTGAAGGATTTTCAGGAGACTGGAGAAATCGCAATCGCTAGGGATCCGATTTTCAGGTAGTGACGTAAGCTTGATCGAATGATCTACCCCACACTCGTCACTCATTATTATATACAAAGATGTCCTCAATTCACCCCTCTCCCTCTCTGGTCTGGAAAGTGCTTGCTTGCTGTTCCATTTTAACCAATGCGTATGTCTCTTCGGGCAGCTTCTTCACTATCTCTGAAGAAAGCTGGCTTCTATAGTTTATGTTCCGGGGGAATATTCACTTTTCCCTTGATGTCACCATTCCTGACAGAGAGATGTCATTTAACTCAGCCTCAGCTGACTACAGTCGTTCTGGCGTGGGTCTTCAAACCGCTTACTCCGTTCTATAACCTCACCCCTTGATGTATGGCGCAGTGCCATGATGGGCCAATATCCTTTGGCGGCTCTCGCTGGAAGAGTGATTGATTTATACGGACCCTCTCTCTGCTCGGCTCTTGCAGCTATACTTTACTCCTCGGCTTTTGGTACATTCTCGTACCAGGTCTATGCTGCAGGGTCCGACTCCGCCAGTTCATCGGTCGCTATCTATCTAACCATATCATTTGCTCTGGCAGGAATGGCTACTGTATTCTCGTGTGTATTCTGAAGACGTAATAGCTCTCTCTTGCTGATTTTGACCTAGCTATTTCTCTTTTCTCTTTGCTGCATCACGTCTATTTCCACAGCAACCTGGCATTGCTTCTGGCACCAGCATGGCTCTTTTTGGCTTATCTCCCCTTTTCCTCACTTATGTCGCTGTCAATTGGTTTACAGATCATTTAACGGGAGTTCTCCAAGTTGTTCCATTTACTGCTCGTCTCGCCGCAGCTGTAGGTGTTGTACACATCGTTGGCGCTTTGATGTTTGAGCAAGCTGGACTGAATTCGAAAGACGAACCTGCTGCGTCCTATGATCTACCTCCAAGTGAAACATCGCAGCTCCTTCCTCACGCTTCACGGAATGAATACATCCCAGAACTCCATCTCAAGACTGACTCTGCCCTAGGTTTTTTGGGCCAAGGCCAGGTATGGCTTCTCATTCTTTTTTGTGTTTGCATCTTCGGAGCAGTGAGTTTAGCTTCTCTTACATGGATCCTTTCTCCGTTTATGCTAACCTGCTTCTACAGTCGGAGATGGTGATTTCTAATATTGGTACCATTGTTGCAGCTCTCCCTGCTGCGGTGTCAGACCAGGCAACGCTCATCAGCTCAATTGACAACACACCACATCAAGTCAGGCTAATTTCGATTGCCAATACATTGACTAGGATCCTTGTTGGCCCTTTAGCAGATTATGTTTCACCTGTCGCTTCTTATCTTCCAAATGGGACGATTGTTCATGTTAGAAAACACCGAATCAGCCGCGTCAGCTTTCTCCTATTCTCCGCCTTACTTTCGGTGCTCACATTCTTTTGGTCATCATTTGGTATTATCACCCAAGATGGTATTTGGATTCTGAGGTATGTTGCTCGACTTTTCACCAGAAGAATTGAAGATGAATCTTATCCCTCAGTATTGGGACTGGGATAGGCTATAGCGCCACTTTCACCGTTATGTGAGTGGATCTTGATTGTTGACTTGTCCCATACACTGACTTTTCTGCAGCCCGAGCATTGTGTCATCCATCTGGGGATTGAAGAACTTGGGTCGTAACTTTGGAATATTGATGTGTGCACCCTTTGTGGGCACCCCGGTGTTTTCCTACATCTACGCTTTCGTCTCGCAATCGCATACCACATCGAAGGGCATTTGTAAAGGTGCTGTTTGCTGGCAATCCACCTTCCACCTCACCAGTACTACGTCTTTACTTGCCGTCATAATCGCCACGATATTATGGCGGCAATGGAGAGGAAGACTCTGATCGTAACACTATTACACCGTATAGACAGTATTAACTATGATATGTATTCAAAATTTATTAAGATTTCCAGCAGAGTCTCTGAAGACGTGCTTATCAACCAGTTAACCGATAACACACTAAAAGAATTGGAGTGTACGTGGAGTCCGACCTCGTGCAGTGAGTGCCCCAAGGTCCTCTGAATTAATGGTCCTGCGAGTCTCATTCAAAGAATGCCGGATGTCCCACCGTATCTCAGCCGATATCTGGATTGTGTCCTGAGAAAGTTAAATCATTTTCCGACATCACAGCAAATCTACCGAGCCCCTTTTCTTCAAACATAGATGCTATCGATCAGAATGACTCTTCCGAGACTCATGCTTCATGCAGGGGCTGCTGGCATCATATGCTATTGGTATAACAACTTGAAGCGCTTGGATGCACTTTCAGAGATGACTGCACAGTATGGAGGACTCTGGCAATACTTGACGATACAGAGGTAATGCCTCCCGTTGTTGTAATCTTTAGCGAGCCTCGCGTTGATCTTAATCGCCAGCATCTGTCTCGCAGCGTTGACTATGATTGTTAGTTTAATTCTAGACCTGTTTCCATTCATAAGGAGTTAGTAGACAACCCTCGCAATATCCTCGTTACTGACGTTGTATGTAGCTCTTAAAACGATCAAACGTTCTCTTCTCATGCTCGTTCTGCCTGTGAGTGGGTATTAAGCTTTGATATCGGAGTGTTTGACCTCTGATGGATGATCTTCCGCGTATATAGTTGAATGTTGCTATCTCCTTGATATACTGGACACTTAAACTACTTCTGCCAGCTCAAATTTTGCAGAAATCTTGGGCCTTAGTAGATGCCTCCTCTTCCTCAAATGCCATGATTGAAGCGCTCGTCTACATTCCTCTGGAAATGGATTTGGCCCTCCACGCTGCACCAGCTATCTCACTTACTTTAGACTTCTTCTTGTTTGAAAGCAAATACAATCGTAAAGCGACGCATCTGTTGGCTCCACTTCTCGCATTGTCCTACACTGTCTGGTACAGCTGGTGGGCTGAACGCTGTGGTGCCATGAATAATGGAGCTTGTAATTGCCTCTCATCTCTCGCCTACTCATGGAAACTAATACATCTTGTCATTTAGTTCCATATCCTTTCTTAACCGTCAATCCTTTTCCTATTCGGCTAGTTATTTATGCGGGAGCAGGCCTGATTGCACTTTTTTCGTTCCAGCTTCTCAATAGCTTACATTGAGTCACTTTTCAAGATCCTTATTTGAGAATGTTCATATCCCATTTAAAAACTGCTCCGAAATTGATTGATGCAGTCTTGTCACTTGCTGTGACCTAAGGCGATTATGAAGCTGAGGTGCCGGTCCTGAAATTTATGCACCCAACGCATCCACTACCTGGTTACCCACAGTTCTCAGTCTTCAATCATCCAGGGTACCGGGAATATCGAGTCGAACATTTTTTTGTCGCCCGGGATGGTTCAGGTAAAGTTGTGAGGAGGGCAACTGGATTCTCCGTTTATTGGGGGGCTTTACCTGCCTTGTTGGTAATGGGACAAGTAAATGATCTTGCCTTCTCCGTGTAATGGACGTGGTTCTTAAACAGACATGAATTCTTTTAGACCTACAGTCGGCAATGGCTAGGTTTATGTGTTGTCTTCACACTTGTTCTGTTGTATAGCAAGCTCAGGCAGGTTTTGGTCGGTCAGTATAGCATATTTTACACAGATTATACTCTTGACTATCTATTCTTTAGAGATTATCTTTGTGATCCCCCAGCATGGAGTTCAACTAGAAACCCATAGAGGACTACCCGGTTGGCCAGTCTTCATTTCAAGGCGGTTCATTCCACTGCCAACTTTACAAAACATCGTCATTAATGAAGGGTTAAGGGGATGGAATGTCCGGTTCTACTTGGCTGTTGTGAAAGAGCACCCAACATTTGGTTATACCCTTGATGTGGCTTTTGAGGTGGGTGCCCTCATGGTGCTGTTTCATGTCGCATACTCGGGGTGACTATGTTAACAGAATATACTCCCCCGTCTGCCGGTTCTCCTGGAGGTCTATCATGGAGTACAAGAACTCCTGTTGACAGGAAGCATAAATGATGGATGACCTAGAGGACGCAAGCAGTAGGTAGTGGGCAACAACACCGCTAGGAGACTTGCTCTTCCGGACGCTGTAGCACAAGTTTAGATAACAGAGATTGTTCAACATCATCCCTACTTTCCTAATGATGCTTTTTGTCCAGATAAAGAGTAAAAGAGATTATTTTCAGTGATTTTGTGCATCGTGGAGATCAGCTAAATAACTGATCTCAAAGTGTCGCGGCGCCTGATTACCACTCATGCAACATCCCATCATGGAATCCCTACAAGAGGGCTCTCAGACACCTCGAAACAACGAGGAAGAGAACAAGCGTGTCCAAGAGGAGCAAATGCGTCGAGATGTTATGGCGACAGTCCTTGAGACGGCTGCCCGTGAACGTCGTGCGTTTCTCTCTCTCTGTCTGTCTGTCTACTTAGGGAAGTCTTGGTATCTGACCTTTGCCAGTGTCGAGGATCGCGCTTGTCAGTCCAGAAAGAGCCAAAAAAATTGAAGGAATTCTTCTGAGAATGGCACAATCCAGTCAACTGAAAGGACGAGTCTCAGAGGAGCAACTCATTGGGTTTCTAGATCAAGTATGCTACTTTCAATTTCATATACAGTCAACGGCCAATCACGATGCAGATGGAAGACTCTAGCTCGAAAACCGGCGCAAAAAAATCCACAATTGTAGTCAGTGGTCAATAGAGTTCAGGTTTAATGAGTCTGAATATCTCTTATAGTTTCAGCGGAGGAAAGGTCTTGATGATGACATTGATATTTAATTCTTTGCTTGGTTTCGAGGATTCATGACTCATACTACAGGAATGTTACATCTTTATACGAGAAAAAGCTGAAGAAATAGATTACATTGTGCACTGAGAGACTATCTTCGCCAGTTACGATTCCGGTGCAGGGGGTATCCAGCCATTGGGCGCGTGTTACTATAGACCTGTACAAGGTGCGGGTTAAATATGGGGGTTGACTGGCTGAAGTATTGGGCTGGTTGCAGTGGTAAGGGAGATGGAGCATGTTCAAGAACCACAGAATTGGTTTGTTGGCCGGGGAGAGTGGGTGGTTTGAAATTCTTCGTAGAAACTCACGTGAGTGCTGGTCGATTAGAGGTTGAACACTTACAAATTGACGCCCTTCCTTATATAGTTCTTCCAGTTTCTGGTCAAAGATCCCCTGTTCTTCGAATGTTTGGAAGGCATTATAAAGTCTCAGGGCAGATCGTGCATCCTCGATCGAGTCGTGTGTTTCTTGCTGTATATGTTCTCCTAAGACAAACCACGAGAGAAAGCGTAAAGATAAACGGCGCTGACGAGCTTTCAAGAAGTATAAGTCAACCGTGTCGATAACTTGTTCTGGAGGAACGTAGATGTCTGCAAAAGCGTGACCTATAGACCTGATATAAGTTAATAATACTCACTAATTATGCGAAAGTCCTTTGAAAGGCCATGTCCTACAAATATACAACCCCGATCAACCAGAAGCCGCAATTTCTTGTAAGCAACCTTCAACGGTGTGAGTGTCATATGTGTTATAGCCGGATCCAGGTCTCCCGCTGCACAAGTAGTTATGAGCTATGACCAGCTGATATCAAGCCTTCTACATACGATTGATGCCCGAGAATTCTGTCAGATAGTCCACAATAATTTCACTCGTGTGTATATAATCATCAATGAAGGGTATTCCTTGATGTGGTCCATCCCCTCGCAAAGCAGACACTCGTGCCAGGCTGAGTCTTGCGGGTCGAATGACTTTGGTGGTCCCATCGGAACGGAACTCCGATTCTTCCTAAGGTGGGCGTGAGTGAAGAGCGGGTATAGCATTCAAGAGGAGCTTGCCTGTTGCATCTTCACAAATTCGGCATCAATAGCAACCACTGTTCCGGGCGTCGGCAATTCTTCTGGTCGGAGAGGTTCATGCTTTATAAGGGTTTCGTCTCTGTGTCTAATACATTTTGAAAAAAGGCAAAGAGTAGTCAGAGGGAGAAACAAACAGAGCAATTGAAGTATCTTGGTAAAGAATTGAAGGGTCGAGGCGGGTGGGAACTTGGCTCAAGTCAACAGTAGACTGCATGTTGGATCTTTCGAGGTAGATAATAGCAGGCACCTTACGAAGAATCCACATTTACATGATTCAGTTCTATGTCCTGTCAGACAGGCTGCCACTTACCTTCCAACGGTCTGGGAAGCTCAGAGCTTCATCTTCGGGGATATTATCTACGACGAAATCATTGAAGAGAAACCACGGGCTTATCGGATCTGCCCCTCCTTCAGCCTCGGGGACTATAATCAGTATTAGTGTTCGATATTCATGGTTAATAACTTTCAATACCCTTCACAATAGCTACCAGATGTGAGAGTTTGCTCTTGGATTTCACTTGAACGACAATTGCCTGGACCACAAATTTGGTCAAAAAAGATCCTCCTGGATGAGAGCACATACCCGGAGAACGTAAAGTGCTACTTCGGGATCATCTACACCTTCAATCTGACCACGAAGGTCGACTTGTGGTTGAAGAAATGTTTTATTCTTGTTGTCTTGCCATAACTCCCACGTCTCGTCGTTGTAAACATTAGCATTGACAACCAGCATGGGTGGCAAATCCCGTGAAGGTATGTAACGTTTGGAGGTGAAGACGGTGAGGTGTTTACATGCAGGGCAAGTAGCCTTATGCGAAATATTCCGAAGAATGGAATTTCTGAGAACTGCGGCGAATTCAGGAACGGTTCGTTGTTCGTTGCTCGTCTTCCGAACTTGAGTTCGATAGATGGTAATGAGGGGCTGACAACACACCTTGCGAGGGTACATCAAGTCGATAATATGAGTCATACCCTCTTTCTCCCGCGTGTGTTTGCAACTCATGCAGGTAACAACATTCTTTCCTCCCAGACCCATCAATTGCGTGATAGGAGGAGGTACAACATCTTCAGACGGATACAACGGTACGCGCTTAATGATGACAGGATTTGCGGGTGAACTCCCCTCAGTGGTCAGGTGATCGATGAGGAAACGATTGAAGACTTGTATCTTGTGAGCATAGTCTACGTCGACGGACTCTCTGCCGTAGTCAATGAGTTCAATGGCATTGACCGCTTGGAGGACCTCAGCTGAAAGTAGCACAAAAGTAGAGAGACGCACTCTGTGCCAAAACCCCGACAACTTTGCAGAAATTACTCGTCTGACAATTTGTTCCTCGGGCGTCTTCTAGCATTCGTACGACAAATCCGAGCTCGCAGAGGAGACAGTTTTCTCTCAGACAATTCATGGTGATGTGCGATTCAGCAAGACGTCGTATGGGTAATAAATAGTGCATCACTTGTACAACTGGATTTGTGTAGGAATTGAGGATGTGGGTTTCAAGACCGCTATACGGTGTCTTGTTGTAAAAGCTGGGCATTCGTAAATCTCTTCTCCTGCATCGTTTAATTGAGTACACACCCGAAGTCGAAATCCTCAACCCCAAATTTTGAGTATTCAATCTCAACTTTACGGAACATCGTAGGTACATTTTCAGCGACGTTGTGGAATGGATCGTCCAGACTCTAAAACTCTTTCTATGAGATGCCCGTTGGTAAAGAACGGTCAACTCACGTCGCTCTGTCGTATTTGTCCGCTCCTGAAGCGACCATTTGATTTACGAACAACGGTCATGGCAGTGTTCCGGCGGCCTTTTAACTCCTTTGGCATTGCAGCATAGGCCACATTGTCGTTGGTCTTCATAGTGCCAAGAATTTGGGATGGGATGATTGGTGGAGGTGGATAACTGGGACTCGACGATGTAAAAAGGGGGGTCCAAGCCGAAAATAGCTCGGAATCAAAGTACGGACACCCAATAGAGTTCAAGGGACTAGTGTTGCATGAGCATTGGCAAGGGAAGTAAACAATGGACCCACGTAGAATCCGTCCATTCGATTTCCGGGGGTGCTACTGGAGCGTCAATCCATGTTATAGATTGACCGTCAAAACCATTGAAAGGCATATCGCTCCCTTCTTCTTCTTGCGACAGGAGATGGATTGAGCCATCTGCGTCTCCCAGAGCCATATATGTTCCACTTGGGGATATCGACATTGATGTAACGTAGGAGGTAATGTTTAGCTATCAAGAGTCAGGGAATCAAGTAATTGTGCGCGCTCAGAGTGGCATACTTGGTGGAACTCGTTGGGAGCGCTAAGATTAGATGTGTCCATGATATGGATGAGGCCTTGATTCGATACTACTGCTATACTGGAGGACCGCTTCGGAAGAACGTGGATAAAAGCAGGATTGGAAGAAAACGGTATCGGGGGTAGAGCACGCATAGTACGGATATCGTAAACCTTGACCAGAGGATCAGGGAAAGGTCGAGATTGCCTACAAAGGAAGTTGGAGACTGCAAATTCGTCACAGAATAGAATGCTTACCTTTCCGAGTGTCCAATAGTGAATATCAAGTTTCCTGACGTCTGAAGGCCCTGAATTGAACACTGATGGGCTTTCACTGTGTCGGGTTCTGAGCCTACATGAGCCACACCAGTCCTCGGATCGTGGAGATGAAGAAATCCGTCTGCGGTTCCGGATATGAGAGCCGAGGACGAAAACTGAAGCTGAGTTATGGCGGATGGCGTTGGCACTTTGCGTACGACATTTCCTGTCATAGAATTCAGAAAAACCAATTCTAAACCTGAAGTCGATAGTACAAGTGAGTGCGAAGAATTAATGGTTTCCGAAAAAGTAGTAACCGCTGTTGGAGATCTGACACACTGAAATATATTATATGTTCCTTATAAGAAGGGAGTCCGTACATACCGATAGAACCATTTATTCACGCCCCCTTTCGCCCACGATCCCAGACCATCGCTGGCTAAACCGAGAGCTCGTACATAGTTGTCCCCGGCACAGAGTTTATTCACTGCAAGATTGCCGCCCACAGGAAAAAAGACCCCACGGTAGCCACGAGAACTATAAATCGCTGTTACGACTCCATTGTTGGCGCCCGCCCATAAGATGTCCGAGACGGGATCGAAAGAGAGAGCTGTGATGGGTGTAGGTATTGCATGTCCTGTTGAGACCGGGTTTATGGGACGATATGAAGTAGGCATATTTCCTAGTAAATCACTGTCAGACAGATTCAAATATAACTGATTACATAACTACTACTAAATGTAAGGAAAATGTTATGCATAAAAGTAGGCACATGTCGCGCGTCACGTGAGGCGAAACTTAGAGATCAAGTACCTTCTGGTTACTAATAAACATTGTCTTTCCACACACTGGTCTGTAGAGGTTTCGTAACAGATATACTTTCTTTTATTTTGATGTCCTTTCACACACCTCAGTCTTGTTTATGTTACTGAGGTGAGAGTACTGTAGACTAGATGGTCACTTATCATACCTGTAGTGTTCCTTCGCACAACAGTTATTAACATACAAGTTTCGTTCTACGCTATTGAATATCCCTTCGCACTTAAGTACCATGATGATGATGCGAGGTGTGATGTGTGATATTGTCCAAATTCCGCAACTTTTATTAAGGTATACTTTCAAAGACTGAGCTGGCAAAGCGCTACGAGAGTCGTCGTTCAACGTCATATACGGTATCTTGATCGTGGGGATTCTTGACACGAGATAGATTAGAAGTGAGGCGCCCGTCCTAGTTAATGTCATTCATCAACAAGGGTGAAATGGATGGAATGAAGGAGGATACATGGAGTAATAAAGCGAACTCCTCCGTCATTTTTGTCAATTTGACGATGGAGGATCGCAGAGCAGATGGAACAGAATGGGCAATACTATGAGTCTTAACTATATTTGAAATCTTGACGACAACCTGGATTGGATCTGTCAGTGAGATTAGAATCGACTAAGAAAAAATCGATAACTTTGAGAAAGAGTTGGGCATCTTCCTGTAAGATCCTCCTCTCCCACATCATATCGCCATCATGTATCTTGGTTATGATGTCCGAAATTTTCCTTGTGACTGAGTGTGCTTGTTCTAAAATTGCACGCACTTCTCGTTCATTTTGAACGGCTCCAGCCGGCAGCATGTCAGCGACCATGTCAAAGACCCGAGGTGCTGTCTCCACGGCTTCCTGGATTGCATTGAGTGCCTCGAACTCTACTTTCCTTCTGGAACTTCCGAGGGAATCAGAAGACTTAGACAGCAAAGCAGGAGAGGAGGATGGAGAGAAGTATGAAATAGATTTCAGAGACCCCTGTCGTGTATGACTGCTGGAGCGTTCATCAGATATGTTCTGGTACCAGAACGGTAGGGAAGACGATATTTTTGGTAAAAAGGGTGAAACAGGCGCTGTTACTTGCCTCTTGGGTGTTCGCAGCATAGGTATATGGGGGGCAGGACCTGATAGGACACCCCCTGTCATCGTAGGCGGTAGGTCATATGAAGGTAGCTTTTTTCCGATTTCAACGTCTTTCGAGCTGAATGAACCTGCGTGGCGGCGTGCGGTACGGATCCCACTTGGAATGCCAGCACGTAGAGTGTGCTGGAAGGAAAGTTCAAGGGAAGGTTTCATGTCTGGTACCTGCATAGATGCTGTAGAGTCTGTTGAGCGAAGATACAACTTCAGGTTTTCCGCGTGGCTTTGCATAGACGTCCAGGCTCCAGCAATCTCTGCTGTTGCTGCATACATTTCAAGTAATGCCCAACGAGAAAAACGGAGATCTTCCCCTGGAACAACCCTCAGACGTAGGACCAGTACATTGATAGCTTTACCGAAGGCCGTTGCACAATCTTTGCATCTCTCAAGAACATGGTGACAAATTGAAGGTGCAGGCAGAGAAATTCGGCTTCTGAAGTCGAACTGTTTCAGTGCCTGAACAAATTGCCTGATGCCAGATTGGGCCGGGTCGAGGACTTGGCGTAGAGCTACGGGAAATCCATCATCAACGATCAGAGCGGCATACTGCTCCAATGATTGATATATCTGACACATAGCAAAAAGAAACGATCGAGCTGACTCTGCCAAGACGGTCAAATGCTGAGGAAGAGCATGCGGCAAAGGCAATGCAGAGAGACGTCTGAAATATGAATTGCGTTGCTTTGTTACTGATGTGACCCTCTCACGGGGAGAGACGGCGGGAGAGACATCAGGAGTATCAGACGATAGATATGGAGCAACCGATTTTGGCCCAACAGACATTGATGGTGAAGACAGATAGTTAAAAGGGTCTTCACCCGACCGGGATCCAGCGAAATGTAAATCATTGCGAAAAATGGAGGAATCTTGAATAGGTTCAATAGTTGGAACGTCTGCCCGCCGGAGGTCTGGTAAACTCTTCTTTGCGTAGAGGGATGGGACTGAAGGATGACTCAGCACCTCAGCGTCGGATACTGTCCGAGAATGGAGAGCCGGAGGACTGAAATCTTGCATCTGTTCAATTGTGCTTGGAATATCCAAATCATACTGAGAAGCCGGGGAAGTCCTATTGTCAAGTGAATGAGTGGGAGAAGTGCCGGAACTGTTTGACTGTTCGACTCCAAAAAGAAGAGGGGGCTTATACAAAGATAGAACCTCAGGAGAAGTCTGGTGAAGTGATTCGGTGATGGAAGAAAGTGACGCATTCGAATCCATAGAGTATGATCGCACATGATAGGATGCTCCATCATAGTCTCTGTTGAGCGTGAAGGAACGCCCAGTATCTTCTCTGCAGATGTGTCAGTGGAAATTTATGGTGCAACATCTGGACGACTGACAGGGGCTGTTCAGAAGCAGCTTTTTCATGATACATTAAATCGTCTGACTGAAGACGAGAAGATTCTGTCTCAATCCAGCTTTGAATACTCTGAATCCACACTTTCATTGACCTGGCGTCTCCAGGGGCCGAGAAATCCATAATAGTTTTTGGGGGCCATTCTATTGGATTGCGGTCGGCACGAAGGACGTCCAGCTTGTTAAACCGGGACAGGTAGCTGGGAAGTCGAGATATCTTATTTCTGGAAAAGCAGAATACCTTGAATAGGTTATATCAACATCATACTGTCATGAGATCGAGATTTTGTGTACTTTAAGGTTGACAAGGTTACCGGGTTCATTTGGCAACCTCCGGATTTTGTTATGGCTTATGTCTAATGTATCAAGTGAGCGGATCAGTGTGAGCTTGGATCAAGTCAATCTTCTCTGTTATGTCGAATGACTGGGCGATCGTACCGCACGAGGAAAAGTCGAAAAACTATTGTGCTTGAGATTTAGATATCGCAGACGTGTTAGGAGAGCAAGCTCCGTCGGCAGCGTTGTCAAGCGGTTATTCCCAAGAGCAATTCTATATGACACAATCAGCCTTTCATATTGATTTACAGAAATCGAAAGACCAAAGTTCACCGTTCGACCAACGCATCCCCATTGGAATCCAACTTTGTGGCGAGCTCTTCTGCAGTTTCAACATTTATGTCAGTCAGATCAAGTTTCGAGAAGTTAAGGGTCACTCCGCCGTCTTGAGATTTCCTGACAGCTTCGTTTACATGTTCATGGCCCAAAGAAATAGATGCATTTGAGGGAATCCAGTTCGAGGGACGTAGGCTGGGGCGATCAATAACCGATGATATCATGGAGAAGTCAAAAAGCTTGTAGTGGAATATGATATTCAACAGAGGTGAATCGACCTGGGTTATTCAGATGCCCTCAAAGCCTACGGCGTGAGTGAGACCACCAGCGAGACTAGGAAGCACTAGGAAGCTCAAAATCCGATTGATGCCATCAGAAAAATCCGCGGAGATCATAGACGATGACCTCGGCAAGCATTGCCAAATATTATGTTGACTATCAGCACAGCATGACTAATCATTGCATAGCACCATCGAGAGTGATGTGATGCCCGGTTACACAAGCTGCCAGTACTGCTTTAGGGTTCCTTCCAATATGCTTAACTTTACTGGGGGTATAACAAGCACATCCAGGTTCTCAACAAGCACTGGTATATACTACAGTGGCATGTATATACTTATTAACTAATTCCTATAATACTAATTCCTATCTGGGTAGCCAGATAGTTGCAGTAAAGCTAACTGTTATAGACTAACTTCTGAGACTTCCACCTCCTGACCCTGGGTAGGACTCTAACCAGTTCTAGATATACTTCTGCATCCACACTCACTCATATATGAATCAGTCTTTTATGTTTCACCTTCTAGTAACTCATTATCTAGACTCTCAGTCGTTCTATTTCCTAGAAACTGTTTCTATAATGTCTCCTTAGTTATTGTTATGATTGACACCTCCTGGAGTCAACATGGACATGGGTACAGGGTATGACGACAACGATCAGCTGCGCTGTAGTAACATCAGTCAGCGCCTCATGTAGTAGGAGCGACATCCTAACCCAGTCCTCATTTTCTCCTCATTGTTTCCTC
>Ga0157368_1000115_pt1 | contig 36683 bp, 42 predicted proteins | sample AttbisABBM3_FD_113146 | JGI IMG/M metagenome (GOLD analysis project Ga0157368, IMG submission 113146) | Fungus gardens microbial communities from leaf cutter ant in Botucatu, State of São Paulo, Brazil - Atta bisphaerica ABBM3 | ecosystem: Host-associated > Fungi > Mycelium > Unclassified ... | reverse complement strand
TTGAGGTAAACATAAGATGGATAAGTAATAAGACATGAGGTAGATTAGTAATGGACATGAGGACAGGGTAGGATGTACAGTAGATGTATAGTCATAGCACAGAACATGAGGACTTCATATAAATAGTCAGTAGAATACTGTTGTGGTTTCCTGTTGAGTTCTCTTGTAAATTATACAACTTGTGTTTCCCACTAAATATCTGCCTTTGAGATTTACCACTTGTGCTACTATTGGACTTTGTGTCTAGTGGTTGCTACAACAATATACTTTTCACTGGATTATTTTTATTCTCAAATTTTTGGATATTAATTTTATTTTTTATTCTAATCATTCCAAAATTCTCTTACTCATAGTTTTAGACAAAATAAAAAAATTTATATTAATGTAAAAAAAACAAAACAAAAACAATATTCTAGCAGGAAACTAATAACAAAGTTTCTTCCAAAGCCTCTTCTTGACTTTTCTCAAGCTCTTTTTTAGACTTTTGATCTTCTCTGTTTTCTTCCTTGCTTTTTTCATTATTATACCATGAATTCTCCTTCAAATCCCATTCCTAATCAACCATAGCCTTAATCCTTGCTAATTGGGCTATATTCTTCTTCTAGCTCTTTACCAAGTCTTGTGAGAACTTTCTGATGCTCTGGTACTCTTCAATGAGATTCCAGAGTATTTTTTCAAATATTCTGCTGTAAGAAGAGATCATTACTAGAGAAATAGTTTTGGAGTAGAAGATGTACTGCTATTTGATAGTAATGCATCTGGCACATGTAAGAGAATGACTATAGAGTTAAAGAAGAGTATTAATAGATTAAAACATATCATTACTCACCTAGAGTTGTGTACCAGTCAGTCTTGCCTAATATACATATATCTCTCACAGAAATTATTACTCTCTATCTTGACTATAGCATTCTCATAGTATTTTTTTGGTTGCTCATCTTTTGATTTCTTAGATGGCTATAGCCCCACCTCATCTTCTAAGAAGATATTGGTGACCTTCTTTTATTTGGCTCCCACAACCTAAGAAGTCTCAACAGTTTCCAAAAAAGCAGCATTCTCTATCAAAACTTCATCTCAGAGCTTTTTCAGATACTCTAACTGTTTCTTCTTTTTCTTCTCCTCCACAAGTCTCTACTTCTTAGCCTTCTTCCATACTTTAGCCTTAGCAATTTTTTTTATCTTCTAAGCAGCTCACTTAATGTAGTGGACTTTTGCTGCCTCTTTCAAGTAGACCTAGAGCCTTTGCTTCTCTTTATGTCTTTTCTGCATCTTCTAGTACTGCTATTCAAGCATTTTGGTGTTAGCTTGAGAAATGTCAGTTGATAGAGGAGAAGATATAATGATACAGGAAAAATGTTGAAAAATTTCTTCCTGTTTATGTATTGTTGACCTAAGTACTATTACAGATTCTTCAGATAAACTCAATAGAACTTTGAAAGCTTAGTCCAAAGAGGGGAATACTGTCATATATCAAGTCCACCCATTTGGAAGATATTTCTACAGCAGTAATGTAACAATCCAGATATTCAGTCTTTTATAATGAGAATACTTTATTGAATTTGGTCTTCTATGATAGAGTTCTCCCATCTTACTTCTGTCTGTATTTTATCACTCAAACCTCTACTTAGGGCAATACACTAAAACTTCAAGCATCTCTTATATTTCTGACTTATATATAAGACTAGTAGTTACACTGTAATTCACTAGTCTGATAATCAATGAAGATAACTCTTATTGAACTCAATCTCTGGTGTTCAATAGCAATATACCAAATCAGCACTCATCTCTATCTCAGACTTCATTCATTCCTTTAAAATTGTAATTACATAGCAAACAGATGGTGTAATACTGTTATATGCCAAGTCCACTCATACAGAAAACACATCCTCTGTTATGATACAGTGAAGTAGTAATATTCATTTATATATTCTTCTGGATTTTATATTGTACTTTACTTTGTATTTACTTGTCTTTTATTATATTTGATGATGACAATGAAGAGGCACATGACTGTGGTCACATGACATATCACATGATATGAGGTCATAGGCCTAGAGTAGGCTGGAGTGGTCTAGATGGATGATGTCAAGGAGCATGTTACTATCAAGATTACAAAAAGTAGACTTAGCTTTTTATTTTCTTATTTTTATTTTTATTTTTCTATTTTTAGAACTCTAGGGTTAGGGTTGGAGTAATGACTAGTTACACCATCACATCAGTTGCATCTGATGGGGTAGTCACAACAATAATCATAGAATACAAGGAAAAGAAGTAGAAGATTCTAGAAGAAGTGATATCATACAGCATGAACACCACATGTTGACCTCATGCCTAATATATGGTCATTTAGGGTAGGGTGCATAGTAGTTAGCATGGACTATCTGAATAGGTATATAAGGTAGTCTACTTTGTATAGAGCTCTTTATCAAGTTTTCTTGTGTTTTACTCTAATACAAGAGTTTTGTTCTTTTATCCAACTCTAAGGATTTAAGATCATAACAGTTACCTATATAGCTACCTCATAGTTGTATACATGGTACACTTATGGACAACACATGAACATTAGGGTAGGAGTAATTATTTATAGCATAGACCATGAGTAACTTATATAAATAGGTAGTAATTCAACAGAGACTCCTTGTCAAGTTCTCTTGTAATCTCCACTTGATATTCTACTAAGAGATTTATTGTTTGTGTTACTATTGGTCATTGTGACTAGTGGTTGCCACAACATCCTCATGGTGATAATCCTTATCAATATCTAATCTAAAAGCCTATCTTTCTTGCAACATGCCCATATAACAGTAATGTAACAATCCAGAAATCCTATCTTCTATGATGGGAATACTCCTATCTAACTCAGTCTTCCATAGCAAAGTTGTACTTCTGTCAGTGTCTCAACACTGAAACCTCTGCTCAGGATAATAGGAGCTATACTACTGAAACCCCAAGTATCTCCTATAGTATTTCCTTATATATAAGACTAGTAGTTACACTGTAATTTACTAGTCTGATAATTGACAAAGATAACTCTTATTGAACTCAATCTCTGGCAACATACCAATTAGTTCTCACTTCCTCCTCAAACTTCTTCCTTTCATCTAAAGTTGTGACCATGTAGCAGACAGATGGCATAGCACATAAGCTGAAGCCAAGGTCATTCTATAAGCCTGCACATCTCTAAGTCTATCTTGCAGACTTTTACCCCCAGTGTGAACTATGCCTGACAAATACATAAGCTAAAGCCAAGGTTATTCTACAAGTTTACATCACCAAGCTCTTTTCACAGAGTTTACATAATCTGTGCATTTCCAAGCTAACCCTATGGACTTTCACCTCCTAGTGTGAACCATACTTGACAAGATTACTTTATTTTTCTGCATTCAGCTTTATAATGACCTTTCTTCTTACAGTAAGCATATTTGCTTAACTTTGACTTTGTATCACCTTTCTTTCTCTGCTTCTCTTATTCTTTATCCTGTATCTTTTCTTTTCCTTTTTAAGCTAAGCAATGAACACATTTTGAGAAGTTGATTGGGAAGATTGAGAATTTTCAAGATAGAGTATATTTCAGGCAGTGAGTGAATAATAGCAATGACAATAAGAGAATTAATGAGGGCATAGTTAAGTGTTTAGAGAATGTGAGCTTTGTAACAAATGGTATTCATTTGCAGTTTAAGAGGAGAATCACTTGTAAAAGTTGTACAAAATATTTTACCTGAAGCTTGTTCCAAACATTAGCAGTAGACCTAGCATGAATTATCCCACTGAGAAATTCATCACTCAAAGTCAAAGTAATCTATGTCTTTGCCTCTCTATTGTGATGGTCCCAATTCTTAGTTTTCTCTACATGTACAATATATTGCTTGTTAGTACTCTTATCTGTCTCTATTACCATAAAAGGTTCAGGATTCCCTCTGCTATCTCAAGTAATCCTTGGATGTTGAGAACTGTCTGAATCTGGTACTTCCATGTTTGAAAGCTGATGCCATTTCTTCAAGTATAGGGATGTTGTAAAGACAGCTACTTGATTTTGTTGTCATGATGACTATAATCAGGGTGGCACTATAATCAGGGTGGCACTGACATTTGTGGAAAGTGTAGATAAAATGGAATTTTTGTTGAATTTCAGTGAACAATGAACTTTCTCCTGTTACAAGCTAGTGGGGCCCATAACCTGTTGAGTGAGGAGCTCGAGCAAGAGTGGCTGTAGCTAGAATAAAGGTGACTCAGTCTTTGTAGCATGAAACTCATATATTCCTAGAATAAAGGTGACTAGGTACATGTTAGATAATAGGAGAAATGATTGAAGTTATCTTATACTCACCTTAGACTTCGTAGCACGAAACTGAGGTGAGAACTGTGTGGCGTGAAGAGTTGTACAGTCCAATCATTATGTAAGGAAATAAGTCCGAAAGGAAAGGAATGTGATATCGAATAGGAAGAGAGCGCGAAGCGGAAAGAGCGCCTGACTTGACAATTTATCAGATCTATAACAGACCATTGCTTATATACAACTCACCTAGTGCTGAAATTTCACTTTCAGACTAATAAGATTTTTCTGGATAGCTTATCCACTAAACCATGTTACAGAAATGGACTGACAGACTTATCTTTAGGTTGTCTCTTCATCTCAATTTCCATTTACTATGATTTTTCCTATTTGATTGAAAGGTTAACATATGATTGCTAATTCCATATCTATGTAAATCAGGACAACTTTCACTATCAATATGAATCTGCTGGTTGCCGTGGTATCGAATTAAGAGCTGAGTCGATCACTCCCTCACCTATTTCACTGTGTCTTATTAGACCTTTGGGCGTATGCGAGGAGCCTCGGGTTGTGTAAAGCTGGTCGAATACCCCGGATCTCGGTAGCCAATCAGATGTTAGACACAACTGACGGACACTTGGAAACTTCAAATAGTCTATTGTCTCGAAGAAGGCGTGTTCCAGTTTTGTCAGTGGCGAATAAAATAGGAGGCAGGGAGGGGATCCAAAGGTATATATATGATGTCATCATCTCCTTCTAAATACGCATATCCCTGGACTCAGACACCTTATGAAATCGTTCATCAGTTCTGCCCTCACCAACATGTCGACTTATCCCGTACAGGTTCGTACAATGCAACAATGAGGTTTCGAAGGGTGCTTGCTTTACGATACAGGTCTCCGACATCGCGCCGTCGACTACCAAGTCGCAACTCCATGACTTCTTCTCGTGAGTACATTCGAGGTCTTTCTCAGCGTAGTAGTTAACACATACGCAGATTCTGTGGCCCGTGAGTCCCAATAACTTGTCTAGTGCCTCATAAATTCAGAGGATCCAAGTATTGCAGTTATCGATCACGAGGAAAAGTCGGCGACCGCTACCATTAGATTCGAGAAAGCTTCCGCAGCCAAAACGGCTCTTATGGTATTCTAGGTACTCCTATTTTCCCTCCGACTGACATTTACCTTTTCAGTTGAATGGTGGAACTCTGGATGGCGCTACATTATCGGTGACGTCTGACACTGTCAAGGAGGACGAACATCTTCATCAAGCTACAGCAGAAACGCACATAGATGAGATTGATCAATCTGATAAACCTCGAGCTGCTAGTGAGTAATGTATCTCTACATGTTGAAATGACCATCAAATTATCATTTTACACAGTTGCAGCAGAATATCTGGCAAGGGGCTATAAACTCTCCGACCAAATCCTCGAACATGCTATCGCCATTGATAGTGTGTACCCTTACTTTTCCCAAGTATAATTGCTAACACTGTTTTCCGATTGCAGAAAAACACGGAATTTCGAAGTATTTCTTGACTTGGTTCAATCGCATCGATGAAGATGCTGGAAGGCGCGCATTTGGCCCTGATACCACAGCTACAGGCGCTGTCAAGTCCAAATTGGGTGAGCAGGTCGGGCGAGCCAAGGCAATTGACGAAGCCAAGGGATACTCTAAGACCACACGTCACGTATGTTTTACTTTGCCCACGATCATTAATGGACACGTCTTTTGACTACCTGTGACAAGTACTATGAACAAGCCATCGCTTCTCAGGTTGGACAACGTGTGAGGCGTTTCTACACAGAAACCTCCAAACAAGTTCACGACATTCATGAAGAGGCACGCCACATTGCTCAAGCAGAGAAGAAATCATCTTTGGAGACGGCTGTCTCTGGCACGGAGTCTAGTCAGGACAGTTCGGGAAAGGCCCCAACTGCCTAATAGCTCGCAACGGCCACTTCTTAAACTCGCGTAGAGCACCCCATGTTTACATATTTAATACATATTGCTAAGACGCAGTGCTTATCTGGATTTACTCGTGTAGCAGCGTCGAGGTCACCCGCACCAGACCATCTCCTCAGAACACTGGTCGGCTATTATTCCCGGCCGAGGCTCGGCCGTTCTCGACCGACTCCTCGACTTATAAATATAAATCTGAAGTGAACATTGGAGTCAGCCATTTTGATCCATCAGTAGTCAATCTTCCAGTGCCGCAACTTCTGATTCAATGTGGGATGCTAATCAATATAACAAGACGGCTTCATTTGTTCATTCACCCCAATTTGTTGCGCCAGTTCTAAAGCTTTTGTGTCCTCGTCCGGGAGAACGCATATTGGACTTAGGTTGTGGGAGTGGTGAGGTTACTATTGAGATATCAAAGGTAGTCAAACAAAAATTGGGAGGGGTGGTGGTGGGAGTGGATTCCAGCACTAGTATGGTAAGACTGAACCCATCTACTCATCTAAACTTCTATCTGACAAGACCATACGTATAGATTGAAAAAGCGCGTTTGAACGGACTGGAGCACACCTTTGTGTCGGATATCCAAGATCTTGAATTACCGGATGAAGTGCCGGAGGCCCAGGAACCGTTCGACGCTGTCTTCAGCAATTCCGCACTGCACTGGGGCAAGAAGGATCCCGGAGGTGTCTTGAGAGGTGTTCTGCGTGTTCTGCGTCCTGGAGGTCGCTTCGTCGCAGAGATGGGGGGGGTTCATGAACTGTATAGGTGAGCCTACACGCTCCCGATGGCTGGATTCCGTTGATTTCAACTTCAGGCGTTAGGGCAGCAATCCATCGTGCCCTCAAGATAAGGGGATATGATCCAGTTGCCCGTGATCCTTGGTACTTTCCCTCAATGGAAGATTATGTCAAGGTAATAGAATTTTTGTTCTAGGAGGGTCCTGGCTAAGATCTTATCAGCTACTAGTATCAGCTGGTTTTGAACCGACGCACATATCGTTAACACCTCGGATAACGCCCCTTGCCTCTGGTTTGTATGATTGGCTGGAACTATTTACACGACACTCGTTCTTGAAAGATATACCGGAGGCAGAGGCGAATGTGATTATGGAGGAAGTTGTTGAACATTGCCGAACGGATTGTCAAGATGCGAGTGGGAAGTGGGCAATGGTATACATGCGGCTCCGATTCTATGCCATCAAGAGACCGTCGGATCTGCCCCATGAGCAGCAGTAATCAGTACTTTGTCTGTTTCTTCTCGATTTCGAGGAGTAATTTTATGATGTCATGTAACCATGCCCTAGGTGACCAGTCTCTTGATGCAACACCATATTCAGGTGGTCTACAGAACACTTCAATTAGACAGGGGCAACATCCTATTCAAGACATTCCTCGCCAACCGTCATCTCGACATTGAAAGAAAGTGATTGCTCTTCATTCCCTCTCCGGAAGCAACTCTCATGTTCGCTGGTCTCCCTTCTAAACTCGTATTCTCTGCATTGCAAAGCAATGCTATTCCTGGCACAAGCCAATCATTCAAACCACCTCACATCACGTATGCTTCGGTGCCCGGCACACACGAACAACAGTCTAGCGCGCAAAGGTTGGATGCTAGGTATATAGACGAGGATCGCCCGACGTGGTGGTGACGCTGGATTGCTCTGATTTGTTCGAGCTAGTTAATGCTCGATCACCGGGAGATTTTCTATGGTATTCCTCGGAAGCCATCCACAAGAGGTGTACTTGAGAGATGTAATTCAGGATTCGAATGGCACGTGGGCTGGTTCCATTATTCTGAGACAGTGGTATAAGAAAATTTGGCAACAATCAAATGTGATTGTTCCCACGCTTTACTGCACAGAGGACATGCCATGTATTGCCCCCTTTGACCGTTTGACCAAAAAAACTTGACCAGAAAACTTCGCCTACACTTTACCCATGGACACGCCAATATTCATCCCGTTCATTTGGACTGCTTTAGCCATCAGATTGCTTGTAGCGATATAAATACTGAAAGCGTGCACGTGATTAGATAGACGGTTGCCGTAAAACGTGAGCCTGAGCTTCCTGGCCTAGACACTGGCTTGGTGCTGCAGATGGCAAAGCGCAAGGTTTCAGAAATAGGCACTTCAATTCGGGCTTCTGTCAGGCCGGCGCTTTTACCACAAACTAGGGAAGTGACATCCGTTGTTGGTCCTACCTTGCTGGATTTCTACACTGTGAGCAATCATTATAAGATGATGCATAAAGTAAGGTCTTATCTCACTGCAGGTACTAGGAATGGTCTTTGGAGGCTGTTGTACGTACGTCCGAATTCTTTGCTAGCTCAGGTCAATTTGTTGAGTTCTTGTCAGAAATGTCTGGGCCTATGAACAATTGCTTATGTTAAACCCCGCGATTGGTATGCTGGTATCAGCACTATTTGAGTACTGAATGACGTTGTCTACCAGGATCCGCCCTCACGTTTTCTCAAATGTTCTTCATCACCTTACAATCGCTCCCTTCATTTCTGTTATTTTCCAAAGACCATCCTCTGCCTCGCTTGAGGCCTCGTCAAGTTCCATTGATTCGGTGGTGTTTTCAAGTGCTTGTTCTAACTGCTGGGTCCTTACTGAACAACTGGGTATTTGCATACAAGGTGCCCTTGACTGTACAGATAGTGTTTCGCTCTGGAAGTACGTTCCTTACGTTAACTCACGCTTATATGCTTTGTGTATTCAAAGTTTTCTTAGGCCTCGCAGTATCTATGTTGTTCGGATGTCTATTCCTTAAAAAAGCTTACACTTACCGGCAAATGGTAAGTCATCGAAGACAGCCTCATAGATCCGAAAAGTGTGAATGTTCCAGATATCTATTGCTGTTGTTACAATTGGTGTCACTCTCGCTACGCTTTCGAGGCCTTCAAGCTCAGAAAGCACCTGGAAGGTGTCTCCTCGAACTCCGCAAGAGCTACGAACATACACAATCGGTATAGTCATGCTTATTGTATCCCTATTTTGTACGGGCCTTCTCGGATTGCTGCAAGAGGAAACTTACCGTAAGTATGGACCATGCTGGAAGGAAGGGGTATTCTATACGGTGAATGGCTGTGACACCAGGCTTGATTAGAGACCGTGCTCACTTTGACTAGCATGCTTTGTCACTGCCGATCTTCATCTTTCTCCGGTTTGACGTGGGCCAAGGGCTAAAAAGTTTATCTCGTACTTCCCCAAGCAATTCGGTCTGGATTGCATATATAATACTTATCGGAAACCTGGTTTCCCAGCTCATTTGCGTCTCGGGCGTGAATCGGTTGTCCTCGGTCAGTGTTGGATGTCGTTGCTCGTGTCCTGATAGCTGAATGAGATTTCATTATTAGCAAGTATCTTCAGTGTCCACACAAATAGTCCTGACGATCCGTAAAGCAATTAGCCTGTGCTTTAGTGTTTGGTGGTTCGGAAACGACTGGGATTACAAGTTAGCATTAGGAGCTAGTATGGTTTTTGGGGGTAGTATCCTTTATGCGACTACTAGTATTGCCAAAGATAAAAGGCAGTAGCGTAAGTAGTGAGGGTATGACATCCCGATGGGGTGTCCACAGTCCACTACTTTGGATCATGTTAGCCTGGGGCAATTATCCGTTTTTTTCATCGTGCTGTTCCGAGAGTAGCATGCTCTCTCGTAGCCCTCTCGTATAGGAACAATCAATGGGAAGTTCTTGTCGGCGTAAACTTTCTCTCAGTAAATAGTCAATTTTCACTTGATAGAAGCATTCCGATGGAGTCTAGATGCTTTGAGATTGCTGCTCACCGGAGAAGAAATAGAAAACGTGCCAGTCAGACAACATACTATGACTACAAAGCCGATCAACGCACCAACAACACGGACTAACGAGAGGATACGCATTCGTATTTTATATTTGGCGCAACGGTTCATGGATTCGGGAGATATATATTTCTCTTAAGTACTTCAAATGTTCCATCTAAAATCTGTCAAGACCCAGCCACTCTTGCGCTCCAGTTACCCTGTAGTTGGACCTATACAGAAGATATGGAGCCATATTCAATTCTTGACCTTTGGGCTGGAATTTGTAGGTAGACATTAGCCTATACGAGCATGATGTGAGCCATGTAGTCTGTTTCAGTTTTATTGTTCCAATTATAAGTAGGAATATGTAATGTGTCGTTTGCCTCACTTGCCCTCTAAGGCCAAATGGTCTTAATGTTCCATTCGTCATACAAACTTGTGGTAGCTGACCATATTACATAATGTACTTTAATGATGCAATCTTGGATGATCCAGAACCTGTGCGCAATTTCAGCGACTGGCTCCAAAATAGGAGGATGAAGGACTGGCTGATCATCCCAAGCGTCATCTTGGATTTTAAGCGAACTAACCCCCCTTGAGTAAATTATAATTATCTAGTAAACAACGTCATAGCCCATTCCTCCTCTTGCTTGCTTTCTGTGATGTCCTTCCAAGCTCTCAATCATCAGACCACCCCGCTGCTTCGAAACAGCTCGAAATCGAATCATTATGGCACTAACGACTTAACGAAGACTCTTGTGAAGTGTCACGTAGATACGACGTTAGCCTCTGCAGAGGAGAGGGAACTAGGAGAACAGGAACGAAGGGATTTGTCTGTCGACTGTCGCACGGAAGCAATCGACTTGAAGCCTGTGTTGAATGTCTATATGTTCTCTCCACTGCGTCGAACGTTCCAAGTTCTGACAGGAGGACGGTGTGACGAGGCTTCTCTGAGGTTGCAGAATTGTGGAAGCGTGGCGAGGGACCATCTCGCCCTCGAGCGAACGTTCTTGGCGTACATGAGAACCAGCCTTGCAATTGCTTCTGCTGGTGTAGGTAAGCGTCCAGAGTCAAGTGTCTTGTCAAATAACAATACCGACCGTCTCCTTTCGGTCGTTTATTTAGCTCTCGTGCAGCTTTTCGATGCATCGAATAAGACAGACATTAAAAAGTCTGCTCATCCTTTGGGGGCATCTTTGATTGCTATGGGTCTTCTTGTTCTTGGAATAGGTGAGAAGTGGTCACAAGTTGGAAGAGATTCGAATAGAAGGCTGTTGACTATGCTCTAGGTCTTGTCAGATATTTCGTCGTCCAATCATCCTTGGTTAGAGGATCATTTCCTGTGACGAGATTCAGTCCCATGCTCATTGCGGTTACTTTAACTTCCCTCGTCACTATGGTGTTCTGGTTATTATTGGCTGGGCGTTAGGGAATTTCATTGATGCGTCGTGTTGCATTATGTATATCTTGCAGAACCGGGGTCCATCACACACTTGACAGACAAATCATACGGTTAGCAATAGGTTAACTGATCCGGATGCCTAAAATGGAATTTAGGGCCGTGGCGATGCCGGTTCATCCACTACGATATGAGAACAGGTCGCAAACAACCACTCTACCATTGATTGCAAACAATGTCTAATGCAAGACGGAGAAAGGTCAAGAGCAGTGCTCCAGAAAACCAAGTTGCTACACCAGGTCAAAGCACTAGCAACAGTTCTTGCGGACCCATGGCTGTGCGCACTCCGCTCTGTCTGTCAGCTCAAATGACTTTGTTCGAAGCATTGCTTACAGGCCCTCAGTCAACATGCTTTGCCGATCTTGGCCGCGCTTATAGGCACAATACTTCTCTTCTATATCTGGAACGGCCCCCGCGGCGTCGGTGACTTAGCATTGCAGGAGTCAATAACACATGAGGCCTACACGTCACCTTTCTTTGTAGCAGATTTGCCGGGCAAAGGAAAAGGCTTGCTGGCCTCACGCGATATCCAGGTATTTTGTGCATCGCTTGTGATGTAGATATCGGTAAGACCAAGTATATTCATAGCAAGGCGAGCGATTGTTATGCGAGAAACCCTTGTTTGTTGTCCCTCGCCAGAGTTCGTCTGATTTGGTTGTCTGATTTGATTCTGAAACTGACGCTGGTGATGGCTGCGCAACCAGTCTCTTCATCTCCGAGTGCATTTATCGCTGGATCACTGGCTAAACTCGGTAGAGATGAGCAGGAGGCTTTCTTTAATCTGTCTTATGTCAATCTTCCTCAACACCTGGATCCTGATGAACATCAGGATGAAGTCAAGTTAGCAATTTTTCAGACAAACGCTGTTGCCGCAGGTGACGGTGTCGGTATTTTTCCCAAAATGGCAAGAATCAATCACGGTTGCTCGAGCGCTTTCAATGCCGTTTATACGTGGCGGGAGAAGGAGGGAACCTTGTATGTGCATGCGCTTAAGGCTATCGGCAGAGGCGAGGTTGGTGTTCTTGCCCCTATGTTGAGACGAAGAAAAGAAGTCCATCATTATGCCACAGGAACTGCTTACTAGCTATATGGATTCCAAACGATCGAGACATCATCGCCGGTAAGTAAAGTTTGTGGCTCGGCTATCAGATTAGCGTCAACAACTTTGCAATTATACAGAGCCTTTCTTGCAGAGCATTATGGGTTTGAGTGTCAATGTAGTGTATGCTCTCTTCCTTTGGAAGATTCTCGAGCGTCAGATAAGAGATTAGAGGCCATTCTTGAAGCTTACCAAAGACTAGCATCATGGGAACAAGGTCGGATCAGTGGGACCGATGCCATCGCCCACGCACGAAGAATCTGGCAGTTGGGGGAAGAAGAAGGTTACTGGAGTGAACGGGGAAGGCTTGCTGCCGATGCTGCCTGGGTAGCAGCGGCCCATTCCGAGTCAGTGTTGTCCGCAGATGTCTTGCACATGAAACTAACAGAACTGCCTGACCACAGGGCCGCAGAGGTAGCCGAATGGGCGCAGATTGCTGCTCAATGGTACACTTACGAGGTGGGGGTCGACAGTGAGCAGGTGGCGGAAATGCAACAGGTTGCTTTGCAGCCCGAAAGACACCGCGCGTGGGGTACACGGCCTAAGTACACTGTATAGCTCTATCGTAATGATACATATCACATATGTGATCCATGATATGTGGGCCATGTTCTGCTCTGGAGCTGGCCGCCAAGCGTGAGAAATGATCGGATGACCGGGAGTCCAAAACACGTTTCTGCCGCTGCTGTACACCGAGTTGTAACTCTCTCCAGTCCTTCCATCTTCACCTGGCCGCGCCTGATCCCGATTCCTTTAAAAACTCAAAAGCTCTCTTACAGAGGCCTTTTCCTTTCGGTATTTCTCCATTTTCTCATTTCTCTGTCATGTCAATAACCAATCGTACCACTTTTCAAGCAATCCCTTCTGCCTTTTCCTGGTCTGCAATGTCTTCAACGTCGACCTCGGATGTCGTCATCCTTGCCCTGGGCGTCACTCTTGCTGCTGCCTATCTTTTCCGCGACCAGCTTTTTGCCGCCTCCCAGACCAAGGCAACCCCCACAATCTCAAATCCCAACAAGACAAATGGCGGAGGTAATCCTCGAGACTTCGTCACTCAGATGAAGGAGGGGGTGAGTTTTATACGTCTCCTGCCCTTGTCACCTGGCTCTGACACATCATCTGTAGAAGAAGCGCTTGATCATCTTTTACGGTTCCCAGACGGGTACTGCTGAAGAGTATGCTATTCGTCTTGCCAAGGAAGCTAAATCAAAGTTCGGCCTTGCTTCGCTCGTTTGCGATCCTGAGGAATACGACTTTGAGAACCTCGATCAGCTCCCAGAAGACTGCGTAGCATTTTTCGTTATGGCCACTTATGGAGAGGGTGAACCTACCGACAATGCAGTGCAGCTTATGCAAAACCTCCAGGATGATTCTTTCGAATTCTCCAACGGTGCTCACAGACTTGATGGCCTCAAGTACGTCGTGTTTTCGCTTGGCAACAAAACTTATGAGCACTACAACTTCATCGGCCGAACTGTGGATGCCGTTCTCACCAACATGGGTGCCAAGCGCATTGGCGAGCGTGGTGAGGGCGATGATGATAAGAGCATGGAGGAAGATTACCTAGAATGGAAGGATGGCATGTGGGAGGCTTTCGCCACTGAACTGGGTGTCGAGGAGGGCCAAGGTGCCGATACCGCTGATTTCGCCGTTTCCGAGCTCGAATCGCATCCCCCGGAAAAAGTTTATCTCGGTATGTTTCCGGCTCTCCAGCCAGCTCTGTTTGACTAAGTGTTATTAGGTGAATATTCGGCTCGTGCTTTAACCAAAACAAAAGGTATCCATGATGCCAAGAATCCATACCCAGCACCTATCAATGAGGCAAAGGAGCTGTTCCAGTTGACGCGTGATCGCAACTGTGTCCATGCTGAGCTCAGCATTGAGGGATCTGGCATCACCTATCAGCATGGCGATCATCTCGGTGTTTGGCCTACTAATGCGGAGATTGAAGTTGATCGACTTCTCTGTACCCTTGGCCTGTACACCAAACGTGAGACCGTTATCAGTATCGAGTCTCTAGATCCGGCTCTCGCTAAAGTACCATTCCCTGTCCCAACCACCTACGGCACTGTTCTTCGCCACTACATCGATATCAGCGCTGTTGCTGGTCGCCAGATCCTCGGTCCTTTGTCGAAGTATGCACCCAATCCCGAGGCTGAGGCGTTCCTGAAAAACCTTAATACCAACAAAGAGGTCTACTCCAGGGTTGTTGCAGACGGTTGCCTTAAACTTGGTGAAGTCCTTCAGCTTGCCGCTGGAAATAACACCTCTGCTGTTCCTACCCCTGACAACACCACTGCCTGGAGTATTCCATTTGATCTCATCGTCTCCGCCATCCCCCGTCTTCAACCCCGGTACTATTCTATCTCTTCTAGCCCTAAGTCTCATCCCAATGCTGTCCACATCACTTGTGTCATACTCAAATATCAGAACATTCCAAGCGACAATGTCAGACAGAAATGGTGCTATGGTATCAATTCTAATTTTATCCTCAATCTGAAGCATGTCGTCAATGGGGAGGCAATGCCCCTTCTCGAGGAAAATGGCGTCGAGAGTGCGAGTGTACCGCGATATCACATTGAAGGTCCTCGCGGTGCATACAAGGTTGATAATATTTACAAAGTTCCTGTTCACGTTAGGCGTTCTACATTTCGTCTACCGACGAACCCGAAGAGCCCGGTCATCATGGTTGGTCCTGGAACTGTAAATCAATATTCCTGATGTTTTGTCATTGTGATTCTCATAACTTGACTCAAATAGGGTGTTGCTCCTTTCCGTGGATTTGTTCAAGAACGTGTAGCTCTGGCTCACCGTTCTCTTGAGAAGAATGGTCCAAATGCTCTAGAAGACTGGGGTTCCATCAAACTGTTCTATGGCTGCCGTCGCGAAGATGAGGATTACCTGTACAAGGACGAGTGGCCCAGGTACATCGAAGAGTTAAAGGGCAAATTCCAGATGCACTGCGCTTTTTCTCGCCAGAACTACAAACCCGACGGAAGCAAGATTTACGTCCAGGATCTCATCTGGGAGCAGCGCGAGCAAATCGCCGATGCCATTCTCAACGGAAAGGGATACGTATATATATGTGGTGAGGCAAAGAATATGGCCAAGCAGGTTGAGGATGTTCTAGCAAGAGTTTTGGGCGAGGCAAAGGGTGGATCTGCGGCTGTTGAGGGTGTAGCAGAGGTCAAGCTCCTCAAAGAGCGCTCGCGGCTCATGCTCGATGTTTGGAGTTGAATGACCTTGTCCGTTACTCCATTTTATGCTTCGCTTCTACCCCCACTTTTCCTGTAGATATTGCCGGTTGATAGGGCACTTAAGGATTGGGCATCGTTCAATACAACTGGGTCTCGCACTTACATTATTCTTTATATTACCTTCTGACTCTTACTTCAATCAATAGATATATTGTTGAGCAGAAAGGTCGGATCAACCCGAGGTGATGTCAAATCGCGAATATCTTCCCTTCTGTCCATGTTGTCAGCGAGGGTGATCTTCACTAGACAGGTTCTCCCTCGTTTGCATGCTACTACATGGTCGAAACCTATATCTATCCATCAGCCTGGTATGGCTGAGCAAAATGCTCCTAGCATCGAGAAACTAGAAAAAGAGTCTCCAGCGGCTGAGGGCACTATCCCGTTGTCTGCTCCAGCTCCAAAGCCTCAAGAATCTACGGTGTCCGAATCTATACCCACCGCCTCATCTTCATCTCCCTCCTCTTCTGTATTGACAGTGAATCCCGTTTCTGATAAACCTGGCTCTTGGAAGGAACTCTCCCAGTATGACATGGACGTGGTCAAACGACGTATTCGGGATCGGATGAACCAAACTGCGGTTGATCTTCGACAACGCGCAGATGGTTTTACAGCAGAAACGAAGACAAAGTTTTTGAAGCTCGGAGCAGAGCTGAATAAAGTGTCCGGCTATGAGGAGATTGAGGCTTTGAAGAAGGAAGTGGTGGAGCAAGGTATGTCTTTCTGGGGTAATTTCAAAAGTGTGGTAAGAACCATTGACGTTCATTTTTTTGATGAAGAGAATAAAATTCGATTAACGCGTGAAGCTGCTAAACAAGCTAAAGTCGCCTACGAACAAGCCGTTATGCAACGCTCCAACTCACAACGCGAGGTCAACGAACTTATACAACGTAAACATACATGGAACGAGGCAGATATTGCTAGGTTCACAGAGATTGTTCGTCAGGACCATATTCACGAACAAGAAGAAACACGAGCAAAAGTTGCCTTTGATGAAACGGAAGCTGCTGTCGAACGTGAATTTAGTTTACTCTTGAAGTCCATTCTTGCTCGGTATCACGAAGAACAAATATGGTCTGACAAAATTCGGAGTGCATCAACTTATGGATCACTCGCAGCTCTTGGACTCAACTTGGTTGTGTTCATACTGGCTATCATGGTTGTGGAACCATGGAAGCGGAGGCGATTAGCGCAGACGTTTGAGGAGAAGATTGAAGAGATGGCTGTAGAGAATAAAGAACGGATGGAGGGAAGCTTGAGAGAGATAGGAGAGAAGTTTATTCAGCAGGAACATTTGTTGTCCCAAGTGCTGCAGGAGGTCAGTGGGGTCAAAGACCTTCGAAAGGATATTGTTGGCATGCAGAGGTCAGTTGAAGAGAACACCACACCGGTTCCTCAGGTATCAATTGTCGAGGTTCCTGGAACTATTCCTGATCACAAGTACGTTTCAATTCTGGGAGTGCCTGTGTCGCTTCCTCAGCGGACGTTTGAGTTGGCTGCTGTCGGCGTTGGGGCCTTCGTCCTGGGCATTGTCGCTTCTGTTCTAGTTGAAATTTAATACCCATTACACTTATGGTTTGTACAGTTAATATCATAGATACTAATTGAGAGTCAGAGATTGACGCTCCGATAGATCCTGCAATGCACCCTGTACAATTGTAGCAACGATTAGTCAATTACATGGGGTGACTGACCTGTCAAATAGAATTTCGCCATCATGGCCCGATGTCGACGTATTTCTCCATTCCTCGACATTCCATTTCTGCCAGCCCCACCCATGTTTAATCTGAACATATCAAAACCATCAATAACCTATAGGTATGAGATAAGGAACAAACTTCAGGTCTTTTGTGTGGTGCTAGAACGACTAACCACCGAGCCTTATGGCTAAGGCCGTACAATAACGCGAAGAGCTCGGATGGTGTTTCTATCAGATGCAGTGCGAAGGAACACACAATCATTTCGATAGTAGAATAGGGTTCTTGGTGTGCAGACAGTGTCAGTGAGGTTGACTCTTCGACATTGCTTGGTATTTCGATGTGTTCCTCGTTATGAGGGTCGTCGCCATACCCTTGAAGTTGGCGGCGAGGCTGGATTTGAATTTTTGACATATCAGAAGTTGAGGGAGGCAGGTTACCCTCGGCAATGTCGTTGAAGGAGAGATTGGCACAGGGAAGAGAGGTCCTGTCAGTGTACGCCACCGACGTGAACTGTAATGTCACGTTCCCATTCAATAGCACGAAGTGCAACCAAACGTGACGAGAGAATTGAGCTATGGTGTATATTTCCGTTGACACCTAAACCTGCTTACAAGGTCTGCAGCCACTACGAGGGGAGCAGGAAAATTTGGACCTAGAGAGCAGGTGCAGTACATTTGGAGTTTCCGAGAGAGGGAAGTCGCTGTTGCGGTGCTATCGTTACTCTGCGAAGGTTGTCTCGAGCTGGTGATAGAGCAGCTTTTACAGGAAGTTAGCCATTCAGCGAATGCGAGTGTAACTTCACCACTGCAGGAACTATCGGTAAGGGATCGAGGGCTGGTAGGGGAGGCAGATCATACCTACCTAAGAGATGGTGTCAATCGAACGGCAGAGGGGTTGGTTTGATTACTGAATTAATGAATGAACGTACCACAGGCCATGTCGAATAGCAACACATCGCCGGAGCCTTGAGAGGCGATTGTAGAAGATTCATTTGACCACCATCTATGAGGAAGCGCCGTTGTGCATCCCGTAAGTACGAAACAAAAATACACCCACTTGTGTAGCCAGGCAAAGATGCATAGTCGGATACCGGGATAATGTGGGTTACGGTATGTGGATCCCACTTTCCTGTAATACTGGATTGATAGAGTTAGTGGATCAACGCAGACGGATAAATCTGGATGCTTGCCTCTGCGACTCCGTATTCGTCATAGTTATCTCGCATGGACGTGGATATGATCCCCGTTGCTGTTGCTCGATCTCCCCGGGACATGACGACTGACTAGAAATGTACACCAAGGAAGTCAGTTAATTTAAACGGACAAATAAGTCGATTTAATCCCACGCAATAGTCCGCCTTGTCGGCTCCCAACCGCTTTGCTGTCTTGACCTCAATGACTTCCTTTATGATACAATCGCATATAGATAGGATCCCAGCATCCTCTTGGAACCAAGACGATACTTGTGTGTTTTGTCGGATTGTACAGGGCATAACGCCCTCTACGAAGCTATATGAAGATGACGAAGTTATTGCTATCCTCGGTGTGTGTTAGAACGACTCAATGAGCAGTATCAAAGGCTCTCCGGTTGATGTGAGCATAGATATTCTTCCACTGAGGCCTGGACACACACTGGTGATACCCAAAATACATATTTCTAGATTGTCGGAGCTGCCACCAGAAATAGCTGCTGCGACTGGACGAACTGTTTCAAGGGTTGCGAGAGCAATAACTGAAGGTGGGATCCACCTAATCTGCTGATGATATGAGATAAGTTCATGATGGTGTGAAGCTACTGGAAATACCGGCCTCAATGTCGTATGCAATCAAGAGTACGCTCAGGCAGTCCCACATGTGAGCCTATGTCAAATGTGATATTCATTTACAAAAGCTAACGGTAAATAGGTACACTACCATATCATACCAGCACCCATCTTTGACTCTCCTACAATCGAAGAACCGGCTTCAACGTCCAAGAAACCACCTCGCCAAAGTGTAGTCCCACCTTCGCGAAGGGAGATGCATCAGAAAGAGTATGAAGCACGGGAAGAATTAGATGATGACGAGGCTCAAGCACTAGCACAGAATGTGCGAGCCCGACTATGAGTGTGTTATAGTAATTAATGCTCTGTAACACGTCGCGTGACGGGCGCGATCCGTCACGCCTACTTGTTAAGTTAACACAGTATGTCCACCTCGCAAGAAATCATGGAGGAGACTGAAGATCATACGCAAGAAGATGAGACCGAGGCGCAACAATTACGAGAAGAGGAAGACGAGGAAGAGTTCGAGTTGGACAGGGAGGCAGAAGCCGACAAGGAAGATGAGGAGAATGATGAGGAGAATCCAGCAGGGGAGAGCCAGACGGCAGCAGAATCTGAATCAAGCAGAAAGAAAAGGAAGAAAGACACAAATGCCAGGCGCCCTGGGGAGTTGATTCTACCTTTTTCAAGAGTGCAAAGGGTCATCAAAGCAGACAAAGTGCGATACTCTGCCCGACTGACTCAGAAGCTCATAAGTTGCATAGGATATACCCATGATTGCAAGAGATGCCATTTTCTTGATTGGCCTTGCGACAGAGTCCTTCATAGCCGAGTTGGCGGTGGCTGCACATAGAGTTGCAGCGAAGGAGAAACGGACAACGGTACAGCACAAGGATATCGGCATGTGGCCAATTTATGCATATGATCGGTTTTCCTGCTGACGAATCTGTAGCAACTGTAGTACGAAAGGCAGACGAATTCATGTTTCTTGAAGGTAGGAATCCGTACTCACCAACTTAGAGCAGGGCTCAAATCCTCTAGATATCCTCCCATACACCACCTCTCCGTCTGTTCCTGAGAAGAAACCGAAACGCCCCAAGTCCGCTCCTGAGGCAACAAAAGGCAGTGTAAAACATAGCGAACTGAATCTTGATAAGTTTATTGTATCCAGCAAAGAGAAAGAGGCAGAAGAAGATAATGGGACGGACGTAGTCATGAACGAGGACGGAACTATGTATGCTGTAAACGAGACCAATCATCATTGAACTTTGGCGGCCCGGACTTCCGGAAGATGGCATCCGCAAACGGGACCTTGACTTTGTCTCAATCCGCGATGAAGATTGTGACGACCTTCCACCAACCCTCGTCAGTCCTCGCATCATTGAAATGTAGACTTTCTATTTGCGATGTCGAGCATCTCATCGTTGCCAAGTTGAATAGGATTGAGGTTTTTTCTCTACAGCCCACTGGTGTCAGACTTGAATGTTCTCTTGAAATCTCTGGCAAAGTCACTGCTGTCAAGGCAATTCCGATACCAGTGCGTTTTTTGTACGTACGCTTTGCAAGCTACTTCATACGTATGCTTTCGTGTAGAAGTCATCGCGTTCTAACCTAGTGGTGATGCTCGCGCATCCGGACCCGGAGCTGATTTTTCTTTCGTATGCGGAGACGCAAGATGGTGTTGTAGAACTGCAACTTATTCACCAGCTACACTTATACGAGCGGACACCACGCCCTGCGGAATTCTTCAATGATATCCTTGTGCACCCTTGTGGAAAGCTCGCAGTTGTCAGCTGCTATGTTGGTAAACTCAAGATTGTCAACCTCAAAGCTGGCAGATTTATAGACGATTTTGACGTACTGTGAGTTACTATTTCCAGTGAATCCTCAAGTGGAACCCGTTTTAAAGATGTCTCAAATGCCAGGCTTCCTGAGCTTAACGTTTTCTCAATTTCGTTCTTGCCCATCGACGACTATGCAATTGCCATCCTCCACTTTGACCACCAACAACGGATACAACTCATTGCGCGCGATATTGAAGTCGAGGAAATTCAGCTATCGAAGTCCCCATCGACGCATCTACACGCAACCATGATCTCAGGCAAGATGTTCCCTTATCCAGCTGATAGCCCACCGAGACTTGTTCCTATTTATCCTCAAAACACTAACAAAGGTAGTAATGAAACGATGGTTTTTTCTGATGACAAATTTCTTGGTGGTGTACTCGTCGTCGGAGGGACGAAGCTACTGTTGTACGAGCTTGTTGACCAGCAGAGCCAAGAGAAAGAACGAGGTAAACGGAGACGGTTAGAGCACAAGAAGAGGAGCAGAGATCCGGGGACAAAGTTTAAGGCAGCGGAAAAAGAAGCAGAGAGAGAAAGTAGAATAAGAAAGTCTCGGGCGAATGTGATCTGGCCATGGAGTGATATTGCTGCGTAAGTTTCAAGCTTATTTTTCAAGATTCGAATGATGATTAAACACATTCGTTGCTAGCTGGTGCTCGATAGATGGAGAACCTTTAAAATTTGTTTTGGGAGATGCGTATGGCAAGTTGGCTCTGTTATCTCTCTGCAATCTTGAAGAATGGGGACTTGTGCTCATCCCTCTAGGGGAAGTGAGTGGTTACACGTCAATTCTTTGATACTAGCCTCACCTCACCCATGTTCTCTCCTTTCTTTTAGATATCACCTCCAATGTCTCTCACGTACTTGACCAACCAGATACTCTACGTGGGATCACATATGGGAGATTCCCAGCTTGTTCAATTAACACAAGTCCCGGATGCATTTGTTGACAAACCCACACTTCTTATTCCGTCAGATATTTGCACTGTTCAACCGTCTTTTTTTGAAATGTCAATATCTGCATCGAAGAAGGGTAAAGAACGAGCACTAAGTCCAACCCTTGACATGGACGTAGATGATGATTCTGGTGATCTTAAATCAGGCAAAATAGTCGCGACAAAAGGATCATATGTCACGGTTTTAGAACAATTCAAGAACATCGCGCCAATTATGGATGCATGTTTGGTCGATCTGGATGGTGGACAGGTCAGTAGTATGCTGTTGTTGCCAGGAAGAGCAAGATAGCTGATGTGTCAGACAGCGGCAGATCGTTACGTGTTCTGGAGGGAGAAACTCTGGATCCATCAATATCGTAAGAAATGGTGCTGATTTCGAGGAGATCATAGACATTCCCGGCGTTCAGCATGTGTCAGGGGTCTGGAGTGTCAGGAAAAAGCTGGAAGACATGTAAGTGTGCTCGCTATTTTGGTTTTCTCCCTTCGCAATCCGCCTTTTAGCGTGGATTCGTATCTTCTTTTATCGTTTTATGACTCTACTCGACTAGTCAAAATTGATGACAAGGAAGGGGATCTGAGGTTTACACCTCTACAGAGCGATGTCATGGCAGGACTGAGAATGCACGAACCAACAATCGCGTTCTCAAATGTCTCGCAACGAGTCAAAGGTCAAGATGGAAAGGCTCGATACATGAACTCGTCCCTTGTCGTGCAAGCAACGGCCAGCTGTGTTTCGCTACTTGAGCTAGATGAAGGCCTTCAAACCTATGTGAAGCTCGATCGATGGGAGGTTAAAGCGAACGTTTTTGAGGATCCAAATGCAGAGATCGTTGCCGCAAGCATTAATTCGAGCCAGATTGCGTTGGCGGTCAGCGGTGGGAAGAAGATTTTATTGAGTGTTGCTGAAGACAAGAAATTCCGAGTCAATCTGTCGGTGTCCTTGTCCACTCTGTTGATGCCAGGACTGACACCTGACTATCTTAATCTGCAGGACAACTATGAAGTCTCCCAGAAGTGATGAAATTTCAGCAATATCATGCACCCCACTTAATACCACACGAGCCTTTACTCAATATATTGTCGTCTCATACTGGAATTCCAACACGATCGAAGTCTTCTCTGTAACTGAGTCAGGCTTCAAGTCGATCCACTTATCCTCACCCCTTCCATCCCTTGTAACTTCTCTTCTGCTCTACAATTTCGGCTCGGATCAGAGTTCGAAAGGATCAAACTATCATCCATATTTGCTTGCCGGTCTTTCGGATGGATCTGTGGCGACTTTTTCATGGCGGGAACAAGAGCTGAAGGATAGGAAAATTATCTCGCTTGGACATGCACCTGTCAGTTTGATTGTGTATACAGTCGATTCAAAGTCAAATGGAAATGGCAGTGTGAGATTAGGAGAGGATGGATCTGACATGAAGACTGTGCTCGCTGTTGGAAATAGGGCAATCATGTTTTCTCACGAGGGAAACAGGCTGGTGCAATCTCCTATTCTCCTCAAGGTTTGGCGTTTTGAATTACATGCGCACTGTTTGTATCTTCATATTGATGATCGGAGCAGGATATTGTTGCCGCATCGCCAGTGAATACTCCTTCGTTACCTTCGTCATTGATAATTGCCAGCGAGGAGGGTTTGCACATCGGCAAAATTAAGGACCTGAATAAGCTTCATATACGTTCAGTATGTCTTTCGGTTTAGCTACCTATATGTCATTGACCATGATTGTAGATCCCATTCGGCTTAGATAACCCTCGTAAGGTAGCCTACCATCCTCTGCTGAAGGCGTTCGGTTTTGCTTTTACGCGTATGGAACCGGTTAGAGTCGGCAATGAAGAGTCGACTAGTAGTTCTTTCGGACTTGTAGATGATTCATCATTTGAAGGTTTGAATCCCTCACTGCCCCGCTTGATTGGCAAATAACACGTTTTCTAGTTCTAGCGAAATTTAGCTGCGGTCCGAATGAAGAGGTGACTTCGGTTATCCCTTGTTCCTCTGTGGTCGATAACGTTCTCACACCTTTCTTCGTTGTCGGGACGTTTCTTTACTACCCAGAAGAAATTGAACCCGAGATTGGTCGTCTCCTGCTCATTTCTGTAACAAGCATCACCAACCCTCGCAATCCAAAGCAGGGCCACCAGCTCTCTCTTGCCGCGTCCACCCAAGTGAAAGGATGCGTCTATGCACTTACATCCTCCACTAGCAAAGATGAAGAGCATCCAAGATTCATTGCAGCTGTCAACTCGTCTATTATGCTCTTCCAGCTTAATGCTGACAAGAATGTCTTCCCTTCGCGTTTATCTCTTGACAAGGTCGCAGAATGGAATCATAATTATCTCGTAACGAGCTTGGGATCTGTTGGGGATCATGTATTTGCTGGGGATCAGATCTGCTCTGTCTCGCTGCTCAAGGTTATGGATGAAAAATTGCAGACGGTTGCAAGAGACTATGGGCCTCGGTGGCCTGTTTCTGTTGAAGCCATCGACGAGAGGAATGTGATTGGGGCTAATGTACTTTTATTTTTATTTTTGCTCCTTCTCTGGATATACTATCTGACGACAACTACGGATCTCAGGATGCACTGAACTTGTTCTCCTTCACTCTTTCTCACACTCTCGAGAGAGATGTGCTTGAATGCAATGGAAATTATCACATCGCTGATTTGGTTACGAAAATAATAAGAGGTGTGTGTGTGTGTTGCTTTTCTCAACTTGAGGTGGACCCTTCAAAGATGATAATAATAATAATGGTGTGCCTTGTGTTAGGTTCCTTAACCGAACCCGATAAATCGAATGAGCCTACATTGGAACCTGAAGAATTGTTTTTCACTTCTTCAGGTCGAATTGGAGTTATTGTCGACGCGCCAAAGACCACTTCTTTGCATCTTACCGAGTTGCAACGAAACATGGCTGCTGTCATTCCAAGCGTTGGTGGAATTAGTCATACTCGGTTGGTTGTCGATTCTCTCTCCAAGAGCACGACGGCCATTCACACGTTGAGAATTACAGGTTCCGAGCACCAAAAAGCACCCGAGGTCATACTGACGCTGATCAAGCGTCTTTCGGTTTCCTCGATGGTGACTTCGTCGAACAATTACTCACCCTTTTAGATTTTCCCGAAACACTTGACAAAATTTGGCAGGGTCAGAATCAGTCAGAGAGACTCTCGGCATCTGTCAGCGAAATACGGCGACTTTTAGAGGATTTACAGAGTCATCATTGAAGGAGGAATTGAGAATGGGAATATGATATAAAGAAGACAGCTATCAGGCGACGTGTATATAAGGGAGGCATGGAAAACCCAACGTCTATAAAAATAAACAGTCGAAGCAAAGAAATGCCAGCACTAGAGGTTGAGTAGCATGTTAAGTTTTTTTTAAAAAAAGAGTGAGACAGGTGAATAAGAGAATAATCTGTAAAATGCTTTTACCGATTTAAAGTTGAGAAATTATAACGGAGTGATTGCCACAAGGTCAAAACAAATTCTTGACTCTCCGGAGCGACTACTCGGTCAATATCGGTGGCAGTGGGAGGGGCGAAATAAAAGCCAGCAACGAGAACGAGGTAACTAGAGAGAAAGGACATCAGGACACGAGGCTCAAGGACACAAGGATCTGGCGGCAAAAAACAAAAAAAGCTCACCTCATAATAAGGATACTACCGCGGTGATAATTACTTTTCGCCTCGATATAAGTATATGTCATTAAAAACATAGACAAAATGAGAGCGACAGCATCCCAACGAGGGAAGATAAGCCTGTAAAACGAAAACAATCAGTGAGCAGCTCCACGAACAGGGATCACAAGGATGGGTGACTGATGAAAAGAAACGTACGAGAAAGACCTAGCGACTTCACCCATACTCCTGGGATCGTACCAAGCCGAAAAGGCAACCATAGCCGGAATCTGTAACAAGCACACCTGGAGTGCATACGCGGAGCCAATTTCCATACTAAGTAACATCATAGTACACATTAGTAAATGGAAATCGGCCAGTCAAAGGGCATACCTTAGCGCAATGTTTCCGTTCAAGGCGAATGAAATAGCATTCATAAACTCGGTTGTATTTGGGACTAGGGCAAACAACGTGACTCCTAGGAATTTTTCATCGATTTCCGAATCCTTAAGGACAATATCGACAACATCCACGAGCAACTCTGTCAACAGCCATCCATTAGTAAGCGATCCTAGAATAATCAGGTGGAAGGAAGGGTACTCACCAGCAATGATCGCATATAACGCTGTACATCCGAGCAAAACACTGGCACTCGTCGTCCGGCTCCAAGAGGGTGCATCGTGTCCACCCTGTCCGCCGCCCTGCGAAGCTTTCTGTCCGCCACCAACGATAGCCTCATTCTCAGGGTTTCTCATTCTCATGGGATTATGCGAAGCGGACTGTTGTTGATGCCTTAACGCACTAACAGTAGCAACCGCAACTGCCCTCGTGAAATCATCTGTCGTCATAGGGCCCGGGAGTCGGACGTCTCCGAGATCAGTAGTTTTGACTGCGTGGTCAACGCTCTCCAACACAGGACCGAAAGCAGGTTGTTGAACTGCCGTGGCGTATGAAATGCGTTTCGGGAAAGTGGGGGAAGGGGGGTTGAGGAGACGAGGTGGATCTTGAGATTGTGGTTGGAGCTGTTGAGTTGGGACTGTGGAAGTTACACTACCCTGCGAAGGTTCACGGTAATTTTCGATTCGAGGGGAGGTAAGCAAACTAGAGTCCCGAACAACACTGGCTCTGCGGTTGAAGATCTGTCCCGTGCTAGGCGCCTTATTGTACGAAGAAAGCCTTTGATACGCTGGAAGTTCTGAAGGTTGTAAGAGCTGAGGGTTCTGCCAAATTTGACTCGCATGAGTGCGCAAGGAAAACCACAACCCGATGAGATAGGACTGAGACAATTATCTTAGGGAACGTTGATCTGGGAAAAGGAGAAGCCACGCACGAAGAGCAGGATTGCGGCACAGAAATACATGAGACTCTTCACGGTCGATTGATAGAAGGGGTCATGAACCGAGTCAGGGTGTTTGTAATAGCAGTGATCACAGATCCACGGTGTTTTCTTCGCATCATCTAGTGCAGACGGGCAGCCAGTACAGACAAGTTGGAACTGGGAACCCAATACATTAGATCATATACGAACTTCCGAAATGCGAATACGCACATTGCCAAAGGTTTGGTAGAATAAAGTAGGCGTCAAAGTACCAATGATAGCCATAATCAACATCATACTGGTGACTCCAGCACTCTTCGCATTGAACCTCTGCTCCTTGCGCCTAACTGCACCACCACACATACTCATGCCAGGCATGAGCAGCACACCAGCAAGCAAAGAGCCAACGATCGAACCCTCTACCAAAGACCCCCTTCCTTGAGTCAGGGCGAAAGCATAAAGGATAATCTCAATGATTGAACCAAAAGTCGCGTTGATCACAGCACCCATTCCGATGGACGATTGCGCAGAGATAGAAGCGACGGCCATACCGATGAAATAAGATAGTGGAATGACACTGAGCAAGCTCATTATGAAGACAAAACCTTGGGAGGCAAGCAAGGCAAGGATAGGAGGTACGTTCTTCCCAGCATGTTCAAGCCGTTCCGTCCAAGGCAAAAGCACAAAGCCATCAAAGATAACGAGGAAGACAACTGGTAAAAGATTGACGAAGAAAATGTTAACACCTCCAATTGTATACTTGTAGTACTTGAAGCCGATGGCACGGTATGTACACAAGAGGACAGTGGAAGTGCCTGACGGAGCTGCCTCGCCAGGAGCAAGGCGTGCATGCTTGATCCTAAATTTGGGTTGTTGAGGAGCAGAACCAGGCTCAGCGGGGGCAGTCTCCGAGGTGCCTTCGGGTTGATTGGCAACCACCACCACAGGAGGTGCTGCACAAAACCTGATTGAGTCAGGTCGTTCAAAGAGATGTTTAATGAGTGCCCAGTTCAACTTGGCCATCGGGATGGTGACGATCAACGCCCAGCAAATGAGACAAACGAATAGCATGAGAGGAGCAATAATCCAGACAAGTACAATCCAAAAGCAAGCTTTGCCAAGGGAAGTGTTAGATGACGGTTTGTATGCACTTATGGAACCTGACGAAGTAGGCGATGGGATGCAACCATATGCCTTGATTGGAGCAGGGATCGGCGAGCGTTTGTAGAAATGAAGCAACGCAGTTCCTTCTTCTATGCGTCTAGCATCCCAAGAATTCGAACGCGGCGCAGGTGGAGGCGGTGAAGCGGCTCGAACGGTCACATTTCCGTCTGAATCACTAGGATGAAGCCTATCATGATCTTCTTCTTCCACTTGTTCAGTTTCGTTATCCTCCTGATCGAGATCACCTTCAACATACTTGCCAAACGGCCAAACGAGGTACCATCCCAATCCAAACACGAGCCTCGCGTACTGTTCCCCTCCAAAAGGGATCATCCATAACACGAATGAGGAGGCAAAACAAGCTACGGATAACCACCAACCAAAAGCCAAGGCCCAGAATATGTTCCCGGAAATAAGGTGACGTTCAGCTTGGTATGAGGGGACAGAGTGCAACGCTTCGTCAGCATGGCGAGTGACGGAGCGGGACTTTTTGTAAAGTGCAGGCTTCCATATGGGAAGACCGAATGGATGCTGGACGTTGATGAGAGACTGTCGATCTTTGACTGTGATGGGATCATCCTCATTGGGCCGGGTCTCCTCATCGTCCTCCCCAGAACCAGACGACGTTGAGTCCCCTGTGGGCGCTGTTGTTGTTACCTTTCCACGGCGTCGGAGAGGTCCAGAGTCGAGTTCACCGAGTGTGTCGTTGGCTTCATCCACTTCTTCATCTTCTTCATTGAGAACGCCACCATCGCGATGACTGCGATGGGGTGCTTGGGCACTGCCAACGCTAATGCTCCTCCCAGGACGTCGCATCGAGTGAGATGACAAGCTCTGGACCAGAATAGGCGGTGGTGGGGGCCTGTTCGGCATTGAAGACGACGCAGCAAAGTAGGAAGTGCCCTGCAGATGATGCTGGGGTGTGTCTACCGCTGACCACTGGACAGGTTTCGGGGTGTGCATAGAAGCAGTCGGAGACCTGGAACTCGGACGGTCGTCAGAGGGCGGCAGAGGATCCATGGAGATCTCGACAAAAAGGAGCAATTTGCATGCAAGAGAAAGGCATCACATTGTAACCGGCAACAGCCGGCGGGTATAATAATACTAATCTACCATGTAGAAAAAAACATATCTCAAACAAAGAGTAAGAGCACATAGTACACATTCGTCATCATCGTCGCCACACCTTTTCATGTAACTCGGCACTCTTGAGTTTTGCCCGCAAATAATCCAGTCGTGCATCATACCGCTGCTGCACCTCCTCCCGCCGCCGCCGAATGTCCTCCGTCCCGTCCTCATGCTCCATCTCGTCATCGAGACGCACCATACAAGCTGCAGACCCTGGTCTGTCTTCAGGAACGGACGTCATGATATGAGCACTTCTGGTCAAGCTGATGCTAGAACTATTTACATTGATGCCAGCAGGAAGTGGGAATGCAAGACTAAGCTGCTTGGAAAGGCTGGATGAAGAGGCCTTACGCTGCAGAGAAGCAGGCCGCGACGACGTCGTACTAAGCGCCAACGAAGTCGTGATGCTCGTCTTCGGGTGCAGAGGCATCCGCCCAGAGGAGGCTGACTTGCAGGGTCCCGTTCCTGTCGTGTTCGCAGAACGTATCGAACCCCCATCAGATTCTGCAAGATTGACTCGTCGCGCTGACTTTCCTTCAGCCACACTCCCAGCATTACCCGGCCGATCAGAGCGTGTGACTGACTGTCCCCGCTTCCGCTGCGCCTTGCATAGTGTTGTCACTTCCAACCCCGTAAATGCATCCATCAATCTCTTGACCTCCCCCTCGACCCTCTGTATTTCCTGGCGGATCTCGGCAGCACTTGAAAGGTGCTCCTCATCCAATACATTGTATATGTGATGATTGATACAGCGAGTATCTTGGGGCTTCATTATCCTTGGAAACGCTGAAGGGGATGTCACATATCTTCTGTGAACCTCGGGTTGACTGACTGCCGTACCATTTCGTTCCAGTCGTGATGTGATCGACAGCGTCTCCATCGGATCCCTCCCTGAACCCGTAGTCCGCATCGAAAAATTGCTAGACTTCCTCGACAATTTTCTTCCGAATTTTAACCGGTTAGAATGCCCTGACTGCTGTGACCAGGTGCTCGCTGTATCTGTCGCATCCGTCAACGTAACAGCAGTCGACGTTCTCCGGAATAGATGAGCAACCCCAGATCTAATGGAATACCGCGTTTGAGAAGATGGCCGCGGTAGTTCCACTTGAAAATTGGACAACGACCGTGGTGGAGCTGAATAACATACAAACAGTCACAAGAACGTCTCACCTACGAATAACTACACTCCTACCTCTATCGGGCGCTTTAGGGCTGTTCAGAATTGAATTTGGCCGGGGTAGCACAGCAGGAACAATAGGGACTTCACTGGGTACCTCAGAAGCAGAAGCAAATCGCTCAAACAAATTTTGTCGCAAAAGCCGGTATTCATCATCACTACCAGAAATCATGAGGACGAGTCAAGGAAAAAGACAACCATCGTGAGCTAACATACTTCAATAGTCCATCCGCATTTGCCACAGCAAGTTCATCCAAGCGCTGAGCTAAAGTGGTACTACAACAGAGCAATCAATTTGATTGAACATCCAAGTTACAACAAAAGAGAGACACACGTTACAGGATCCGACACTGCCACTCTCGTCGGCGAGCTCATCGTACTCGAATTCAAATTCAAACTCGGAACCTCCCCACCCATTTTCACCTTTCCTTCCTTCACCGATGTCATAGGCAGTGGAGGGACAGCCAAATCTCGATTGCTCCCACTGGTCATTGTTGGTCTCTTCGGTGGCGTCGGCGTCAAAGGAAGAAGAGATCTCTCATTCTGAGAAGAAAATCTTGCTGGGGATGCTTTTACTGTGGGCGTCAACGTGGTTGGAACAGTAGGGGGGACTCGTTTCACCCTGGAACGCTTTAAACCGCCTACGAGTGGACCCGAAATAACAGGCGGCGCATGTACAGCCGCAGTATTTCCAATAGATAACGTTTGTGCCACAGAGACATTGTGAGGAACATAAGTGATAGGCGCTTCCCTTTCCTTCCCTTTCTTTCCGTACTAAGGAGGTCATTTTTTGATAAGCGTAAGCACATTCGAACGACGACGAAATGAAATAAAAATAAAAAGTTTTTTAAAAAAAAAATTAAAAAAGATTCATTTCGCAAATCACCTCCACCCCCTAAATCGAATGAAAAAGCCGCCAAAGCAAGAGAAAGAAGAAGAAAAAAACCACCAACAAAAAAAAAGACCAACACAAAAAACCACTCACAAACCGAGATCGAATAACCTTCACCACCGATTTCTCCCCCACATTCCCACCTCCTACTCCTGTACCGCTCGTCGCCTCGATCATCGTTGTCATAACATGATAATGATCACTCTCCAATTCTGTTGTTTTTCTTGATGAAAAAAAGCCCATTGTTGTATGCCCTCTCAAATCAAGCCTTTCCCCCCGTCCGTCGCGTCACACACACGCACGCACACACACACACACACAGAGAGAGAGAGAGAGAGCAAGTGTAAGGTTCAAGAATAAATGAGTAAAAAAGATAAAAGGATAAAGGTGAGGAGGAAGCGAAAAGAAAGGACTTGTCAGTGGTGGGGAAGAGTTTTGTAAGCGAGGGAATAATGTTGTTTGGACTGTTTCGTTGTTGTAAGGCACAGCTCTATTGCACAGCTCTAACTTAGACCTGCCTGCCATGTGCATTCTTAGTTACCCAACACTACTTACTTCCCACTCGACTTACTATTGACCATTTACCTTAGAAACCACTTATTGTATTGAGAACAAATTAATATAACACTATTAGCCTATCAATTCGCATCTTTGAATGCCTATATATATATGTGTGTGTGTGTGTCATCGCCAAACCCCCTGTACAATCAGCCACTCGGACCACAACCCAAAACTATCGGCCTTTCTTATCTCTGTAAAACTGTCCTAGTAATTTCATGACTTGCCCAAACCCATCAGGCACAAAAAGCTTGCTACCTATCCATTTCGGCAGCTTCCTTTGAATCGCCAATGACGCATACCGGCGATCCAATAGAATGAGGGACGCCCAATCATCTTTATGTCGAATGGCACGCCCTACCAAACCGGATCAGTCACTAGTGTCAAAAAAAACAAAACATAGAACTCAAAACAAACCTATACTCTGATTAACAGCATTCATGCACATATTCTCATACAAATCGGCAGCAGCATCTTTCTGTCCTTTCTCTTTCTTGATGCCTTTTTTGTCCTCCAACTGCTTCACGTACTTGAGTCGCTCTTTCAGTTCAGGAGACCCTAGATTGGCGAAAGGGAGACCGATGACTATCACTGCACGCGCCAAGTCATCACTAAAGTTGAGTCCCTCAGAGAGCTTTGCTCCTATCACAGCGAAGAGTACTGCACCCTTCTTGTTTGCCGGAGGAGAAACCTATCACTTGGAGTTATCAACAACGTAAGACGAAAAGTAGATGTAACCTACAGCTACAGCGCCATATTCCCTAAGCACTCGCTCCACATCAATTGACTCATCGGGCTCAAAGAACACCTGAACCCGATGTTTATCAAAGGGAAAAAAGCACTAAAGCAGCACAAAAAAACATACTTCTCTTTTCATGAGAAACTTTTCCAACTGTCCAGCTTTCTGCCAAACAGCCTTTGCTGATCTAAGGAAAGTATATGAAGGAAAAAACACAACCACGCCAGCTGGTATGACATTGATCAAGTTCAGCAAGATCTGTCCCAGCTCCGCCACCTACACCGAATTAATGAATGTCAATCCGAAATTCACGAACGTTCTTTTGACTTGCCACTTGGGGATCACCTTGCTTATCTGCTTTATATTCGACATCATTTCCCCTCGGACTTTTGGAAACTACGAGGGCTTGCAAATTCTTTTCGGGGACGATGTGGCCACAAGAAAAGGTTGTAATCCGTTCGGCAGGAACATCAGGGAATAACTGGCCAATCATATCCGACATCTAGAAAGTCAGGGGTCAGACCCAAACTAGAATCTCTTCCTGGTATGGTTACGCACTGGGGACATAGTTCCTCCTGCAAGGATGACAGATCTGGCTTCATCTACAATCTCAGCAAAATTGGGCGCAGGGTTGAGCGACTGGTACTTCATCTCCACCTCTTCTTGGCTCCGAGGGCCAGAAAAGGTGAGGGTTACCCGACCATCTAGAAGACGATCATCAATGTGACATTGACATAGAAGGGAGGTTAAGTGCTATACCATCACTGGTATGTGTCAAAGCTATCATCAAATCTTCTACGACGTGCAAAGGCGGAATCTGCCCCTTACCAACTTGGGTCTCTATAATTGATTTATTTATTGCACGAGTTCAAGATGCGGAAAAAAAAAGAAACAAGCCAACCAGCGTTCTTTGCATTCTGTTTGTCTGCATAGCTAGATATCTTGCGTGCGATCTGTCATAAGGGACAGACATCGAGTACTTGAAGCAGAAAAGTACGATCAACTCCCACCTTACTGTCCTTGAGGTATCTTTCGACTTCTAGAAGATTGATACCGGCAGCTTTCCTTCCCATTTGCTCCAAAAGTTCAGTGACCGTGATGACTTGAACTTTCTCAGTCTCTCCCTCGGCACATTGGTTTGCTCTCCACTGAACCATAAACTTTTTGAGCGCATCCAGAAATACCACTAGACGTTTAAGGTGATTCATATTGGTGGTTGAAAGTCGCGTGCGGAACTTGGAAATGTAAGCACATACTTGCTGCAGCGAAGTATCCAAAATCTTGAATGGAAGGCGAACAGTTGATAGCGAAAGAAGAGTTGGTATCAGATCTGGAACACGGGGAGGGGTATGAGCGACGTTTACAGAAAATGTCACGGTGGGCCTGACTCACTGTGAGCTTCATCGATCACGACGATTTGGTCTTGAAGGTTGATCCCCAGAGCTTCCCTGGCCGATTTCTGCAATAAGAGATTGTAGGGCAATGTGACTAGCTATCTTGATCATAAGAAGCGAAGCAGTCGATGAGATCATTTGACATTACTTCTGCCTGAGGAATCGCACGACGAGAGCCGAAATAAGGGCACGTCTCCGTCAACCGGCCGGCTTCCGCAAGGTCTTCAATATCTTTTGGGACGGCAAGGATCTGATCCCTCAAGTCGATCATCTTGATGTCCTCGTCCCGTGATGGCAGGTGGGGACAACGTTTATCTCCCTTTTCTGAAAGGAACATGGCATGGGCCTTGACTATGGTGGAGAAGGATCGAGACCACGTACCGCTTAATAATTCTCTGCAAGCCTCATCGAGGTCCCGGGCTTTATTACGAAGCTTCTCGTTGATGCAGAGTTGTCTTCGGGAACCCAATGCCACTGTCCGAGTTGCAGTTTCCTCTTCACCCTCTTCCAATTCGTCGAACCCTCTTTTCTTTGGTGGGGACGATGGCCGAGGGTGGACACTTCTCACGGACAAGCGAGGCAACTTGAGTTTCCGAAGTTCTGGAAGAATCTGTGACAGTTGGGAGTGTGTGCGTGAGGCATAGTAGATCTTTGTACATGTTGCTTCTTCTTCTTCTGACTCGTCGAGCGAGGGTCTGTCCACTCTTGAGAAAAGGGTCAGATCACTCGAAGAAAACTGTTTTCCATGGAAGCATACTTGTTCATGAGAGCTCGAAGCGCAGGAGAAATAAAGATTTCGTCCTCATCTTCACGGCCACGGTCGTCGTCCGGTAAGAATCGATCGTCATCTCCATCCTCCATTTCTTGGGTCTTCTTTGCACCCTCCTTGAGGCTTCCAGCACCCCATTTCTATAAGAAAAGGAACGTCTTTCGAGCAGTCAACTACGTAGGAGATCCTACCGGCTTCTTGAGAACTCGAGCCCTAGCTGCTCGACGCATGATCTCTTCACGCTTCCTGGCAGAAAGGAGCCTTTGCTGGTAGGCTTGTTCTACTGCGTCGATCTGTCTTGTTATTCTCTCTCTTGTTTGGTCTATGACCCAGTCCTTTGCTTGATCGGGAGTAAGTGAAGAGAGTTGGATTACCGTTGCAAGGTCGACTACCTTTGATGGTGCTGTCATCATCACCAAGTAGATGTTTCATCTTGCCTTTGCGTGCACGATCCTTTTCGTCATGGAGCCAGGACAGAGCAGCTGTGAGCAAGCTGAGGGTCTTTCCCTGAGAGAGAGAAAGATGAAGACTGGGGCCACCATGAGTTGGACGGGTGGTTTTCTTACGGTGCCTGTGGGGCTCTCTACAAGGGTGACTGCTCTGTTTTCTATAGACTCATAGATATGGCGCATGAGATGGGTCTGGATGGAATACGGAGGAACATAAGGAAACGCCGGGAAGACATCAGGCGTCACGAGATGGAGGCTCATGGGGGAAGAACGGACAGGACAAGGGTCACGTGGAGTACATGAGATGTTAATATACACGTAAACAATAAGCAGGACGATGCTTCCGAGAACAAAGGGCAAGAAACACCGAGGGCACAGTGGGACAAGGCCCGCAGCCCAGGGATTACTTGCTGGTCAACGATGCTGTTACACAAAGCAATAAAAACTCCTGTATATCGCGTATGGAAACCCTGTCCAGTCGTCCGACGCAGAAATCATGGGGTGGGGTGGTGATGATCATGAGATAGGAAGGGAAGGAAGTGGGTGGGTGTCTATGCGGATGCATGCTCGGACCTAAATTCGGGATCATCGAACCACTGATTTAGCCAATCCTTTGCATTCTTGTACTCGACCCTAACTCGGATGAGGACTACGCCAAGACGATTCAAGGCATCTTGTGGAGAGATGGGGTTTTCGTCCTTGCCCTGCAGTTTGCCGTAATTCTGGACCTCTTCGCAGGAACGCTGGACCTGTTGGACGCCGATGGCGGCAGCGGAGCCCTTGAGAAAGTGACCCTTGTCAGAGAGGGCAGGGAGGTCTTTGCTCTTGCTAGAGAGAGAGAGAGAGGAGATGAGCAGGAGAGAGGTGAGGGCAAACAGGGCAGACGCACAAGAGAGTGTCCATGAGGTCGAATGTTTCCTCTGCTTGAGAATAAAAGTCCTCAACCATGGAGCGGGTGAACTCGTACGAGTCATCCTCCTCGAGATCGATTATCTGCTGGAAGACATCGACATCGATAGGCTGTTGGGGGAGGGGGCAAAAGGTCAGCAGGGAGCGCGTGGAACGACGGCGGACCTACAGGGGGAGAAGAGGTGTCGTTGGCCGGGTCATGTCTTTGGGAGGTGTCGTCGTCGTCGTCGTCATTGTCATCGTTGTCGCTGGGGGGGTCTGAGGTGGCCCGTGCGAGAGGAGTTGGCGAGGGTGAAGGTGGAAGAGGATTAGCTGGGGGGTCTGGATGATGATGATGATGGTCCGGCTCTGGGGGAGGACTGGGAGGGAGTCTACACTCTGTACGAGGAGAAGATGTATGCTTGAGGGTAAGAGGATAAGGGGAACAGTCATTAGGACGATTCAGCACTGGGGGCTGGAGCCGGGATGCAGT
>Ga0157368_1000114_pt1 | contig 36700 bp, 43 predicted proteins | sample AttbisABBM3_FD_113146 | JGI IMG/M metagenome (GOLD analysis project Ga0157368, IMG submission 113146) | Fungus gardens microbial communities from leaf cutter ant in Botucatu, State of São Paulo, Brazil - Atta bisphaerica ABBM3 | ecosystem: Host-associated > Fungi > Mycelium > Unclassified ... | reverse complement strand
TCTATTCTCAACTTCCTACCATAATTTACTATGAAAAACAATATCTTTGTTGCTAAATAAACTTTGTTGTTCACTGTAAACTCTGCTGTTGCTAGCCACTCCAGCCAATCTCTCTGTCTATACTTTATAAAGAATCTCAAGTATTGCTCTAATCTTCTATCTATCTCTATATTTAGCTACTAGCATATCATGGTATAACTAAATAACTTCTAATCTCAACTTCTTATCCTTTGGCATATATACTTTTCCTTCTTTCAACATCAATTCTTCTATCTCCTATTCATTTCTTCTCAATGCTTTAACTTCTTCTTTTTTCATTTTAACTACTTTTCTTCTTACTCTTTTTGGAAAACATCCATACTCAAAGTTTGGACTTTGATATAATACAACCAAACTCTAATATTAATAGTGACACACTTACTTCTGTTATCATAGCTTCTATTCTAATTTCTCTAGATCTTTCTCTAAAATTGTAATTATATAACTTGTAGAAAGCTTCATGTATTTTCTTGTGAACTTTTCCCACTCAAGTATAAACCATGCTTAACAAAGATCAAAATATAAAATAAAGAGATAAAATATAATAGAGTTTAAGTGTTCTACAACATATAGAGCATATATATTGCTTAGGATAAGCTAACTTAGTTAGTACACAGACTAAAGCTGTAATTATGTATATAGTATAGTAATAAAGAAAGAATTATTCTTTCTTGTCAAGTTCTCCATAAGAGCTTTATAAGACTACTTAGTAAGCTTAAGCTATCATAGCTAGTGGCCACTACAATATTTCTTTGTAATAGGCCACTTGGTTATAAAAAAGTACTCAAATATTACATCTCAAGAGTATACAACATATTACCATGATACTGCAGCAGTAAATTTCTTATTTTTCTAACAGTTGCCCTAGAACAGATCAACAAACACTTATGTCCCTTGCTTTGGTTATTATAGATGGTGAAAGAGGGTGGAAAGTTGAAAAGGTCTTGATCAGTGGCCTATACTTTTGGCATCAGTGCTGCTACAGCTCAAGCTGGTACATTTCAAAAAATAGACATATTTTCATAAGTCGACATGTCTAGTGTACTAGCTCAAGCTATAGCAACATGAATGCTGAAAGCACAGGCAGAAGCCTTATAGAGTGTCAACTCTACCACTTGAGAAGCCTCTATGCTCTCTTGCTTTACTGAATTTTGCAAGTATTCAACTAGTATTCAAATTTTGACCTAACACCTTCGTGGGTTTGTTTCTGATGAAAATTCGGATCTCCTCCTATGCAAGGAGAGGCAATTAAACTTTCTGTAATCAGTCTGGCGATGACTTGTCAACTAGAATCTATCCAATATACCCACGCCGCAAGATGGTAAATCCCGTGTTCAACACAGTTCGTGGTTTATTTCCTTTCCGTTTTTAGCCGCTTTTGTCATATCTTTCTACTTCTACTTCTACTTCCTTCTCCATCCACTGTACGGATAGTTATGCCTCGTAAAGCAGCAGTGACTTCTTTGGCAGGAGCAGAAGATACTGCGCCTAGGCGCTCGACGCGTATTGCATCACAACCACAAACGGAGGTGAAATCTACCAGGAAATCTCGCACCACGAAGAAAAGGACAGCAGATGACGCTATAGAAGAGGGTGCTGGCGAAGGGGAAAGTGAAGTAGGCAAGGGAAAGACCAAAAAGGTTGGATATTCTTCATTGTTACTAAATTTTCCCTTTTTTCAATGATGAATTGATGACGCGTGTATGTATATTAGGTCAAAGCGGATGATACCGCTGAGGACGATGCCGAAGGAGATGGTGATGATGACACCACCACTACCATCGAAGCATTTGCCCCCATCGATATTGGGGACACTTTGCCTAGTCTTGTTTTGAAGAATGAGAAGGAGGAGGATGTTCAGATTGCGGACATCGCCCGTGAACAGGGTGCTGTTGTTTTTCTCGTGCCGAAAGCTGATACACGTGTGTTCTTTTTATTGTTGTTCCCTTCTCCCTCGCTGTAGCTTCAAGTGTCAAGTGCTTACGGTTTCTTTCTTTTGCTCGTTCAGCTGGATGCACAAATCAAGCGTGCGGTTTCCGTGATATATTCTCTGGCTTTGGGGAGGTTGGTTATACAGTCTATTGCTTAAGCGCGGATTCGCCAAATGCTCAAAGCAAGTGGCAAACTAAGGTTGGTATTTGCTCAATAGTTTGGTACCAATAGCTAATGACGGAACATGTGACCTATAGAAAGAGCTCCCTTACTCTCTCATTTCTGACCCTAAACGCATTCTCATCAGTGCCCTTGGTGCTGGTGAAGGAGGCAAAACCAAGAGGAGTCACTTCATTTTCGAGAAGGGAGGGAAATTGATTCACAAAAAGATTCCTGTGAAAGCCACTGACAGGTGAAAATTCTTTTAACGTGTAGATGATTCACTAATCTTTTTTCTCGTAGTCCTCAGCTCGCCCTAAATTTCATCAAAGATCCCGGAGCCTCCTCATAACTCTGGTCGATTTTACCGGATGAAGGACTGTAATATGCTGTTTGTTCCCTGACTATCTGTCTAATTTCACAGTCTAAGTCTAATAAATTACTTCACAAGTTATCATCTGTCCAGTGCGCAAGGAACAAGCGATATCAGTGGAAATCCAAGCGTTCCTGAGACCTGTAACTACTCAGTCTGTGTGAAAGTGAAAAGAAACTACACTTCTGGCTGTGCATCTTCATCTTTTGCTTCCAAACCTTCCTCTGCTTTCAGTAGAGTGTCACGAGGGTCCGTTTTGAAATAAATTCTGTTGTCCTGGATCTCCGAGAATCTCCCTGATATATAATTTCGATGTGCGGCTAGTAGTCCCTCCACATTCGCTTCCGATATCGTCCAATCCTGACTCCTCGGATAAAACAGAGTTGATGAGCATGCAGGTTTCTCACTTGGAGAGACAGGATCTCCATGGAGGAATATTCTCTGTTCTTCATTGGATACTTCATTGTCAGGATCACTCTTGGCTATGGTGACGAGTATGGTGCTGAACGTCGTAAAAACTATAGTGACACAGAAGAAGATGAAGATAAATGAGTGTCTGTGGAAGTTGTCCTCAATAGCCTGAATGATCTTTGCTAGAAAAGGTGGAATCGGCATTCTGGACGTTGGTGTGAGTGAGTATTTATAGCTTTACAGCGGGAGTGAGTGATGACAGACAAAAATTGAAGAGATGGAGGGATGCTGGTTAGTCTAGTCTCGAGAGAAATGCTAGTCGAACTGAGTCTGTCTTTATATCTATATCTAGGAGATGCTTACCCCAGCCTCTGACATGGGCACAAAAATACCTTGAGCTATGCTGTGTTAAGATACCCGAACCAGCAACCCTTTTGATTCATCGGACCTGGCCTGTAAAAACACTGCCTCAAATGCCGAAACCTCATCTCACCTGGCTTTCCAAGAATCCAGGTCTGAGTCATCATTAAGACTTGACGAAATCACTTCACATCACTTGGGAATTAATCGAACCTAAGGCACATTTTGGTCCCATCTACACAGCCAGAACTTTGTTCATGCCTGCCCTGTGCTCGGAAGAAAGGGTCACGACAATTCTCGGTGGTTGACTTACCTTTTTCTGCGTACTACTCAAAATCTGACCCCCAATGCTTGCATCAACTGCTTGAAAATGTGAAGCATGGGAAAGATCCATTCAGCTATGTTTCTGTGCGATTCCCTCATACAAAGTAAGTGTTCTCATGCTTCCAGAATGCCATGTGAATCGACACACAAAAAAGCATAGACAACTGATCTCTTGAGGTCTTCGACATCCCTTCCATCCCATCCCTTCCATCCCATCTGATCGGGTTCGTGATGTAATCCTTGATTAACTTGATTTCTGCTATTTCTGCTATTTCTTTGATCCAGAGATCACCCTCCTCTCTGAAAAGTGGCTCTGGATTCTCAAGACGAGGGGTAATGGATTCGGAAAAATACGGTGATTTATATCCGTGCATCATCATGCTTATTTGACGCGTTGCTGGCTAACTGGCTCCGCTCGACCAGTTTGGACAACAGCATTTGGCTTATGATCCTCTCTTTCATGCGTGCCTTGACCTTCATTGGAATGCTCTCATCCATCCTCTGTCCTTCACGTATCCAGCTGGGGATACAAAGTGGAATAATGAAGGCTTATCTGCGTCATCTGATGTGCGGAGGTTCTTATTGAAGCTCTTGAGCATACTTAGCTTAAAGGTGCATCAGCTGATCCTTTCAAGCTTCAACAGCTCTTATTAAAGACTTGCTGTGAGCAACAGGAACACGAAAGGGATTTGCAACTCTCCTTTATCCTCAGTCCGTAAAAGACAATACAGTGACCAGAAATACGACTAGTCCGCTCAACGCGCCATTGATTTAGTCCAACTATCGAGTACATGAGGCGAGGGAGGGCCTTTGAGTGGAACGCCAAGATACTAGAACGCGTCGGTTGCATTTAGCTGTTCAGGACGTGTAAGGACTTACACGTGGCCGGTCACCCTGAAGCCTGGATAAGTATAAAGCACCCTCGAGACTTTCGCGTTGTCCTGCATAACGGGCCTCATTCAGACATCTTTTTTGTCCCTCCGCGTGGGTATCTTGTAATTGTTGTCTTCCGCCAACAATGGTCGGACAGAATAGGAACTGCTTCGCACTTCTGTCCTTCTTCTGGCTTCTCTTGGTCATTCCATCGGGAATCGGCTATCCCTTGTTGTCGTCGGCATTGTCACAGTTCGCGAATATTGCAACACTTCCGTACAACCTAACGCTTGCTGCGTACAATATCACGCTCCCAAACCACGATAATAACGGTGCTCCCTTGGTACTCGGGCAAAATGGTATCTTGACCTCAAGGTTTAAAAGACGGTAATGATTCTCACACAGCTCTAGGCGCAACCTCAGGCGTAACTCCTCATGTAACTTCAGTGCGTTCTAATCTCAAACCGAAAACGCCAGAAAATAGATAGATTTGACGACCCAAATCTTAGACACGGGCGTCTTTTCCTTACGATGATTATCCAGCTCTGGCACTCATCAACGGTTCATTGCGTGCGTATAGCTCAAATGGATCGTGGAACACCAATGCTACAGAAGTAAGAAGCGGAAACACACTCGGATGGGTCACAACTACGCGTTTTGCTAGACCCGCGCCGATGATATATAGCGCGGTCATTGTACCGCTGACAAAATATCCACTGTTGGCTGCACATGGACGGCATGATTTATGGTCGTTGTGTGCATTCCCCGGACGTTTGGGACAGACGAATGTCGTGTATGACGTTGCTGCGGCGAAGAATGGACTAGGAGGATTTGACACGACGAATTGTTATGATGTTATCCTTTTCATCGTAGGGAAGTGACCACATGAATGGCTCATGTTATTTGTAGCTTTGACCGAGTATTAGGTTAGATTTCCAGAAAGTAGAGTAGAAAAGTCCCGATAAGACACAACAGGTAAATCAGGCTATATCACGACACAAGATTTTGATTCTCGATCGCAGACGTCCAAAATCTAGTAGTCAACAACAATGGAGTCAAGAAATGTCATTGTCCAATAGCACAACAAGAATGCAACATGAAATTGAGCATCACAAGAAAACACATTGCCAAACCCAAAATAGCTACAGACCGACGTTGAAATTGTTACATCCAACAGAAATAGCGCCAGCTATAATCAATGGAAGTCAGTGTGTATCATAACCCTAGCAAAGGACAAATTTTACCAAGTCCATTCCTCGTACAACAAACCGTCTGTCCAGCACTGTACGAGAACATTTAACATCTCCACATTGAGATCACCTATAGAAGAACCCACCAATTTCCGCCTGATCCAACACCCAGGGCTGTAATAGGTGTACACTCTGCTCCAACCATGCCCGTAACGCCTGACAAGACACCAAGGCCGATGTTGTTCAGTGCCAACAAGTTCTTTGCCTCGTGGCTATTCGAATCAAAAGACTGGTGACAGCACTGCACGGGTCCAGTATTACACTGCGAGTGATGACCTGGAATCCTCGTAGCGCCAACACCATTGAAAAAGACTGCACCAGTGAAGATGAAAAGGATAAGGGCAGAAGTGAATCTGGTCACTTGTATTTTCGACATATCCATCGCTTTTCTTGTATTGGATGCAAAGGAGAGTCAATGAGAGAATGACGAGAGCTGAATATTATGCTCTTGGATGCGAGGGGGGGTAATCACACTGCAGATGACTATAGAACCCAAAGAGCTTTTATACCTCGAAACTGCCAAGGTCTCCCTTTTTCCGCATTGACCGTGAGTAACTATCAAAAATGAACCTAGGCTCGTAAGATAATCGTACAGAAACTTACCTACTCCGAATTCTAACTCATTAAAACCTTCCGTCTATTCATTTAGCCGTAGTTGCCTTCGCATACTACAAAGGACTTTGGAGGCGTTTGAAATCCGGGGTCTTGAAAACCCACACGTCGGACAACCTGATAGCCTTAATTATCGTGGTTTCAAGTCCGGACAGTTTCCATTGCACACCCTAGCCTTCGATCACTTGAGTCCCCCCAAAACATAAACAAGAATTCTTTCGAACCAGGTCCTTTGTCAAGGTTCAGACCAGATAGGAAATTCTTTTTTCTTCCCAGCAGAGTTTTTATATATAGTGCATCTGGCCCACGCCGCAGAAAGTAGGGTCCTTAAGGCAATATAGCTTTGTTGAATAAGTCCTGACGGTAAGCTCCGCGGCAGTCCGTTGGAAGAAAGCCTTTGGGGACATTAAGGTTGCTTTACCCCATGGATTCTAGCTCTGCAATAACTTTCGGAATTTTGAAGAGGCAAGGGTGCCATCTAGATCCAGTCTAGATACGGACTAGTCGTGATTTCAGCATGAAGAGACTATATATAGTACAGGATGCAGGCGGAGTCTTGTCTTACATGGACGGGGCCTAAGCTAAAGCGGAGATCTTAGCACAAGCGGTAGTATACTCAGGGAAGTAACCGAACCTTATGATTTACTAACCAAAATAACCGCCAGTGGCCATTCGACAATGACCTTGTCATCCACCTCCACCTTTGCTCTTTCCTTCTCCTTAGCAGCGGCTTCTCTCAAATCTTTCCAAAATCGAACTGGAAGATCTCCGCCCCGTATATCAATGTCATCTTTAATGGGTTCGTTCAAGTCTTTCTTAAATCGGTCGTCAGGTGGTGTCAAGATATCTTGAGGATATTCCACGCGGAACTTCTCCAGCGCACTCCAAGTTCGAAAATATCCTAGTAAATCGCGCCAACGCATCTCTTTCTGCATGATCACTGGGAAAGTTTGCGATGCTGGAAGAGTGTCGGTATGGTAATTGCCTAAGTCAAATACAGAAGAAAAGAAAACAATACATCAATTCTTCCAATCATCTTCATAAGTAAGATGGTAGAGATTACCAGCGAAATAACACCTCTCTTCTTGAACCAACCTTCCTTCTTTGCCCAAAATCTTCTCAGGACTCGGGACATCCAAAAGATGTCTCTCCAACATCGTTCTCCCAGGCCTCTCCCAATACGGACCTAAACTCGTGCACGAATCCGTACCCTGAGCATAAGCAGTGATAAGAGGCGTCACAGACGGGTACTGTGGGAGTCGGAATTCCGAATACACCTGGTATCAATGCGGTAAAGTACCATTAAAGTACCAATATACGTGAAGTGCGCTGTTTGTGAGGGAATGACAATAGCTCACCCAAAACGCAGCTGTACCTCCAGGCTTCAATACCCTCTCCATCTCAGGCCATATTTTCGTCCAATCAAACCAATGACACGCTTGAGCTATCTATCCCAGAAATCACAGAGCCGTGAAACCGTATCAAAACCAACAATCAGTGCATTGCAGATATAGGTTCAACAGCATAGTGAGAAAAAAGCTTTCCGACTTACCAGCTACAACTAAATCGACGCTCTCATTCAGGACCCCGGATCTTTCCAAATCCTCTGCATTGCCACGTCTAAATGAGAACTTTTGGCCACTACCTCCATGGCCACCGGTACCACCTACAGACAGTGATTGCGACGGGGTAGGATTCGGGAAGAAATCGCGATTAGCTATAGCGGCTCTGATCATTTTTTCTGAAGGATCAAGCCCAATAACCTCGTGAAATTGGGTCAATCCCGTAGTTGCCTGTCCTGTGCTCCGTTAGTGCTCCATATGAATGGAACTAGGTGTGTATACCGGTTCCGCAACCTATGTCGAGAGCTCGGTCCCACTCTGCGGCGTGTTTCCGTTTATGATAGTCGAAAACATAATCAAATAAGCGTCGAGGGTATGTCGGTCTCGTAAGGGAATATAGTTTAGCAGAGAAATTACTGCTCGCAAAAGCTGACATTTCGAGAAATATAGTCAGGTCCAAGCTGATGATACAATCAAAACCAGAAATCCGAAGAACTCCGGCAGCTTGCAAAGCATTATTAGATCAGCCAAATAGGCACAGAATGTGAATGAACTACGAAAACGATAGTTTAATATCCTCCCAACTCTATTCGGCAGCGAGCTCAAACTTAATGTTGGCAATAGCAGCAGCGGGGTTGAGGCCCTTCGGGCAAGTCCGCGAGCCTAGAGAACAATCCTTTAGGCGAGAGACAACAACTACAACAAAGAAACTGGCGCACAGTTGAAGATAGTATGGCAGCGATACATGCTCATCTCATTCTGTAGGCGCTCCTTGCGTTCTTCGCCATGAGTGTCCTAACATCTACTGTCAGTGCAGCCGGGGACATATAGCGCAACGATTCCACTCGCCCGAGAATCAGCAATCCACCTGTAGGCTTGCATGAGTGTAGCTGGGCCGAGATACTCGTCTTGGTTCCACCAGTAAGACGGGCATGATGTTGAACAGCAGGCGCAAAGAATACACTCGTAAAGACCGTCGAGCTTCTTGCGATCTTCCTGAGACTGAAGGTGCTCTCCTAGACGGAGTTTAAAATGCATATAGTCACACCAAGTACACAGACGTACCCTGAGCAGGAGGATTATCGTTTTGCAACCAAGGCTGAATTGACTTGTATTGCTTGTAGAAGAGCGTCAAGTCGGGTACCAGGTCTTTCACGATATACACTGTAAATAAAATGAGTAAGTACTCGAATGATCGAGATCGCAACGCATATATTCACTATGTGGTAGCGGGTAGATCTTGGTGTCCTTCGCGCCATCTCTGTCAATTCTGCACAGACACGCCAGTGTGTTCTGGCCGTTGATGTTCATAGCGCAAGACCCACAAATACCCTCACGACACGAACGACGGAACGTTAGTGTGGGGTCAACTTCATTCTTTATTTTGATTAATGCATCGAGAATCTATGACCATTCAAAGGCATTAGTTAGCAAGTCCATGCATACGGAAACCAACCATAGGTCCGCATTGGTTCAGGTCAATCTTATACGTCTGTAGGGTAGGTTTCTTCGCAGGTTCATCTGGATTCTACACTCTTCTATGAGCCAAGAGATGTTCCCAACAAGAAAGCCACAGACCCAGCGGTAGATCTTGAACTCTTTCTCAAGCACCGGCTTTGATAGTGGTGCAGCTTGAGCTGCACACGCAGAATTAGAAAAGCCCCGAGACAGAACGGTGCGTGCGAGAGCCGAACGTGTGCTTGCGGCGAGCATGGTAATATCAAAGATAGAAGAGTAACGGAAAGAGTATGGAGAGGGTCTCCTGCTTGACGAGTACCAGATGTCCGTCGGACACTATTCGTCGCGTGATATCGGAAGTTAGTCACACTCCAGAACCAATCACATGCATCCTATTTCTCTAAGACATTTTGTCGAACTGTGCACCACCATGACATGGAAGACCCAGATAGTGGTGTGGATCATTAAGCTCATGAATGCCATCTGAGCTTGTGCTCTCAAGTTATTATACATCTGGCTGCGAGTGTAATGCCGTGTCTTATCTTATGTCCAGAACAGTTGATTAATAAGAATTAATAAAGACATGTAGATGTAAAAGCAAAGCGAGTGATATGATAATCATATGCGAGCAACCCACCAAGTTTCGACCCAGTTGTAACAATACAAACAATCAAATTTAACCTGAAACCCCAAGTCATAAATATTGAAAGAAGCGCAATCAGGAATCGTAGTGGTATGGGTGACCCTGGTAGACAAAATCGTCAGCTCATTCCCTATGAAGTATACCATTTGAAAAGATAACACTCACATCAGCCATTGCAACAAATCTCTTATCTCGTCGATATTCATTCTCATCTGCTCCTATTTCAAATTCCAGCCCACCAACCCGACCACTCATACAATACCACCACTTGATCTGTACTTCCTCTACTGCTCGTGCTAACCAGCTAGATCCATAAATATCAAAAGTCAGGGCTCCCCAAGTCCCACGAATCTTTTGACTTGAGTCCTCAAAGTGCTGTCGACATGGAGATGGTCGAGAGCGAAACTTAGAAAACGTGTGTGGGTGTGGTTTGTCGAGAGATATCTCTGGTCCCTGATCTGTGCATACTGCGTAGTAGGTCCAGGCAGACATTTGTCGTTTAAATAAGTTTCAAAGGAGAGTCAGAGAAATTGAAGACTAGGTGTTCGTCGATAATAATAATTATTAGGAGTATGCACCAGGCCCGGGAACAATGGACGAACAACTGACACGTCGATGCAAGAGAATCGACGTTGAAGAAGATGAGGGAGAGAGTAGGAATTTAATAGGAGAACAGGTCTCTCCCCCTTTCCTTTAAATAAAACCATCCTGCACTAAGGAACCATTTCATCACATTCACAAAATAACTCAATTACTCCCACACAAAAGCCATCATGAAATCGCCATCATCACCTGATTGAGGTCTGAGACGAGTCTCAGGATGCACATTCTGAATTGTCCAGTGCGTCGTGAGAGGTCTATCTGATGCATTGCATCGTTCGGAAACAACGAGAGATTCCGCCAGGTTTTTAGCAGGACACGTATCAGGCGCACTCCACTCTTAGGGTCATCTCATTTTCAAAAGCACGAAAAATGATAGTGACGAACAAGGGGTTCATCAATGGAGGATTGTATTGCATTGCGTCATTAATCTATTTCAGTTTCTCCATTCTGGCACCCAGTTTTGGGTGCGCCTGTAGTCGATGGCTCTTTCCATGATATTGATCCGAGCTCATCTTCCTTCCTTTTATTTTATTCCGATGAACATGCTTCGGAGCATGTCGCGACGAGAACTGAGGCTGATTTCGTCACACAGCACATCAGCCTTGATTGATCATGACCAATTTACCAATCTCAAGAATTTACCAATCTCAAGGCCATGATGTAGTCGATTGTATTTAATCAACTCTATGATTGTTCAAATGTCAATCTGTAGTGATGATCAAATAGCGCACAGGGAAATACAAAGTGCCAATATAAGTAACTAGTTCGAAACTGGATCTGACTTGATGAAATATATATTGTCACAGTGTAAGTAGTAGCGAGGTCGCAACCTGGCGTTCACAATGTCAGAATATATCTAAATTCTGCCAATACAATCATGGTGCTAATAGACAGCATCGGTACCATACAGGATCTCAGCAGGCCCTCTGAAAATTTTGGGGTTACCACTACCGATTCTTTTCTGTGATCTCAAGTAACTCACCGATGCTCAATTCCCTGGACAATGCTCAAGCACGTCAGATGGTCCAAGCGTTATCAAAATGTAAGTTCGTACATTTTCATGCCATACATATTGTGCCTTGAATTCAGTTGCCCCAAAACGGACCACAATGTCATAGTTGAGTCGAAAGTATTTCCCTTGGCTTCCTTTCATTTTCTTCAGGCCGTCAATGGCTCTCGTGAGGTCAGCTTTTACCTTGAAGGCTTCACGGAAGTTGTCCGTTTGGTATAATCTGCGTCAACTTGGGTGAACTCGGGATCCCGCGATCAACTTACCTGGCTCCTGGTCCATGAACGTCGGAGGTGGCGATGAACAACCTCGGTATACTGAAATGGTTGTTGTATTATGTTTAGCAAGATGAGATTTGTCTTCGGCCTCCTGAAAGAAACCCTTGCGAAATTCTCCAGTCTCAGACACCCGTGTTCCCTGTTTTTCCATACATCAAATCGGGCCAGACAGTTGGATCAGAGGATTTGCCTTTTGAAGCAGCATACCGAAATGGCCAGTCAACCCTCGAGTTCCATTCATGAAAGCAACACATTTATGCGAGCGTTTGGCATGTTCTGGATTGAGGGGATCAAACTTCATGGTACTTCGGACACCATAGGAATATTTTGCTACTCGAGTCCGGACTGTACGGTGTAAAGAGTTAACAATCGCGCCATCAGAAACGGCCTTGTTCCTATTCATGTCAGGTTAGTAGTGGGGCTGATTCGTATATGATGGGATCCTCTGGACTCACAGATGCGCGTCTGGTCTGTGCACGCTGATTTCAAGGGGGCGAAGCCTTTCTCGCACTTCTGAGAACAGGTAATCATTTGCTGCGAAACCTCCGACTAGGAATACAGTCTAAACGCTCTGAGAACGATGTTGAAAGTTTGCGATGCCCAGCCAAAGAACTCACTGATACTTGTTTTGGCGATAGTCTCTTTTGCTCAGTTACGGCGGTAATTATAGCCTGTATAGACGGCTCGAAAAATCCAGCAACTAGAGGGCTAGGACAAGGGCAATGAGCTTTCAGCCTCGAATTCATCAAGCCAGGTGTAAACACACCCATCGAGCTTGAGCGAACCAGCTCGTATGCCTAAGTGAGAGTCCCGATCTCGAACACTACCAAACTTGATGTACTGGGGGTCACTGGGATCGCGAAAAGCCAATTTCGTTGTCTTATCAAACTTGTCAGTCATGAAGGTTATATCATCCTGAAAGCGAGTTCCCTGTAGAAGCTCTAATAAATTGAATGAGCAGCGATGATTCCCACTGAGTATAATATTATTACCCTGGAGATGCCTTGCTGCGGCACGAGTTACAAAAATAGAACCATTGAAGTATGCTGTTCGTGTAATGAGAATGAAAACAGAAGGGGGTAAGAGACAAGCCCACATTGAGATACAGTGATTTCTTCGTATTCAGTACTAGAACCTGCTTTCTTCGCATACGTACTGACGTCCAAAGTACCCCCACCTGCGTCCACAATTGTGACACCATGCCCTTGCTGTCAGGGTTCATGAGCCTTTTTTTCAATGACCGAACCAGGAGGGACCCATACTTGTATGGAATCGTTGATCAAGTCTTTATCTATGCAAAAATTTAGGCTGGCTTCCCCTTCCGAAATGAAAGAAACACGGTCCCTGTCACCAGGAGCGCTTGTTATGAGCCCCGCTTGCACAGCAGCATCCCTCATCAAGGTCTGTTGAGCTCCCTCCCATGCATTCGGATGCGATAAGATGAAATCAACCTTCCCTGATGTCAGTAGACTGGCGCCATCGATATGAGTTTCTTGAATGTAAGTTCGAGTACAATGATCTAAATATCTCAGGAAATCCGCGAAAACATCTACTGCAGTTTTCCCCTGTGGTAAAGGCGGTATTTCCTCCTCCAAATGGTCCGTAATTCCTGTTCTGGGCCTTAAGTGAAGCTTAAACCTGGAAGACTTAATTATCAACTCCGGAGAAATCGTGAGATGGGTATGAAAATTCACCATTCAACCTTGACCCACTGTGAGTCTTCAGCTATAGTTTCAAGGCCTTCCTTTTCAGTTTCGGCTCCAATAACTTGTGGGACCCCACTGGAGTCGTAATAGATCACTGTCGGAACTTTAGCATCCCCTCCAGCCTTCCCCCGTGCTGGAAACCTTAAAATGATGTCAAGAACTACTCGGAGTAAATAATTGAATGTACACAAGCCTTGTGACTGTTTGAATAAGAGGCTCCTGGCCGGGGTCAAGGATCCTGTGGAGTTATGACATAAATGCTACAGGCCACAATCGCCTGATCTGGCCCATGACTCGCACATACACATAGGATATGCCGCTATATGTGGTTCCAACATCAAACGCAAAAACAAGCTTGCGTTCGGTACCAGTATACGATGTACGTGAAGGCATTATTTCAAGATAGCAGAACAAAAGGCTGCCGCATTTCCCTGTGACATCCCTCGTGACGTACGGACGGCTGATGAGAACTTCGATTTTAACTGCCTTGTCGAAGAACCTATCCCGCGAGTTTGGATGCTTTGTCGAACCTTTCCACTATATAAAAGGAACAATCTTCGTGGGAGCGAGTAGTTTGTGGAAGTTCTTGAAGCAGTTGCAGCATTGATTTGACGAAAGGAAAGCAAAAATCACTACTTGGATGCTATGGGTAACAAAGACAGAACCTTTGGAGTAACATATGGACAATTGGATTAAAATATATGACCATACTTGGAAAGAGTAGTATTACTAGTCACGCGCAGAATTGCAGATACATCCACTGCACCTCTGTCAAGACTAACAACAGTGACGCTGTTTTGTTTGTGAAGACTCGCAAGGTCATATTGAGTATTCTCCAGAGTCGGTAGTTGTATCTCTTTTGGAGTTGCTTCAAGGACAGGATAGATGGAATTCACGAGTAGGAGGGGAGACTGAGATCTGTGATTCTTCCAGAAAGCAGATGGAAGTCATCTCTAATAATATGTCCCAAGAGCTTTACTACCGAGACTGAAACGATCAATATCTCTGCTAGGGAGTGTTTCTATGGGAAGCTAGACGGCAAACCTCGTAACCATGTACGAGCAATGATAAGATAGTGTGCAGAAAATCTTGAGCGTTGTGCGCTGATAGTCGCCTCATGAGTCTACTCCAGGTGCCGATGAAACACAAAAGGGTTGCAGCAACACTATGAGTAGGTCTCCACTAATTTGGAGTTTCGATTCTACTCCTCAAACACATGTCCCAAGATACGAGGCTAGTCAAATTTGGGTCAGAACTTGCAGGATATCGGCGTGACATTCAAAAATTTGCTACAAATTGATTACAAGACACAATAAACTTCAAATCCTCCCTTGGTTTGTTCAAGATTGGTAAACAACATCAGTATCATACAATATTTCTGCTGGGCCACTGAGGTCGTTTGAGTTGTCAAAGTGTCTTGTAAATGACTAGCCAGCTTACCGCTTCTCTACACCCTAAATTCGAGTGCATTATCAGTACATTTGAGTAGCACCACACGTCTATGTGAACCTACGTTCTCAAACCAGGCATATTGCGCCTTGAACTCCGTGGCACCAAAAAGGATGACAATGTCGTAATTTAGCGAGAAAAATCGATTTCCGCTTTTTCCAGTGCCCTTCTTCAAGTTGTTGACAACACGGCTGAGATCAGCATGGATTTGAAAAACTTCACGGAAGTTCTCTGAGCGTTGGAAATCAGTGAAGTTTCTCTTAGTAACAAATTAGCGAAAGACTGTCACTTCACCTGGATCCTGGTCCACAAAGTCCGGGGGCAGTGACCTGCCGCGATATACTGTAATAATGGTTTTGTTATGTTTTTCAAGCTGGGATTTTTTGGGGCGCTCGTCGAAAAAGCTACTGCGAAACTCTTCCGTTCCGGTGACTTTTGCTCCCTGTTCTCTACAAGTTGGTCTTAGCCATCCGCAAAGACATCGGAACGAACCTTTCTGAGTAGCGTTTCGAAACCACCAGGTAATCCAAGGTCACCATTCAGGAATTGGATACATTGATTGGAACGTCTCGCGTGTTCCAAATTCGCGGGATTATACGAACTCATGCTCTTGACCCCAAATGAGAACTTGGCAACTCGAGTATGCACATGTGGACACAGAATTCCAACAATTGCGCCGTCCGCTACTGCTTTATTTCTTAGAATGCAGCTGTAGGAGAGGACTGAAACTATTGTATGAACCCTCAAAGCCACTCACAAGTATGCATCAGGTCGATAAACGTTAAATCCTTGTAATTGAAGCCTCTCTTGGACTTGCGAAAAGAGATAATCACTCGCAGAAAATCCACCAACGAGGTAAACGGTCTGCATAAAATGAGGCTTTTCAACACCGCTTGGCAAAAATGATCTCACCGAAACTCTTTTCGACGATAGCCGTCGTTGTTCTTGTACAGCCTCAATGACGCATTGTATTGACGGTTCAAAGAATCTAGCTATTACATCCCTAAAGTCCATCCATCAATATAGCATGCAGCCTCAATGGTACGACACATACCCATCTAACCTCAGTTGTCCAGCTCGTATGCCCAAATCAGGGTCACGATCTCGGGCACTACCGAACTTGATATACTGAGGGTCATTAGGATCTCGAAAAGCCAGTTTCGCCGATTTGTCAAACTTGTCAGATATGAAAGGAACGTCTTCCATAAACCGAGTATCGCGTAAAAGTTCTAGTAGGATGCGTCAGTTGGACCAAAAAACACTGTAACTCAAAGGGGGCATGCCTTCAAGATACTTCGTTGCAGCACGGGTCACAAAGACAGAGCCCTTGAAGTAGGCTAGGGGGGAATTATTATCAAGTCCAGTAATCTAACAAAGAATTTCCCCAGAGCTCACATTGAGGCGCTGCGATCTCCTCGTATTCGCTTGTCGAATCGGTCTTGAGTGCATATGTACTAACATCCAAAGTTCCTCCACCAGCATCTACGATGGTAACCCCCTCGCCCCTCTACAGCCACACATCTGTGAGTACTCCATGGTAAGATTAAAGGCAGAGATACCAGGATCGCTCCGTTGGTCAAGTTTTTGTCAATGCAAAAGTTTAAACTAGCCTCTCCTTCAGAGATAAAATGGACACGGTCCCTGTCATTAGGCGAGCCTGAAATAAGCCCAGCTTGAATAGCAGCATTCCTCATCAGGGTCTGCTGAGCTCCCTCCCACGCATTTGGATGCGATAAGATGAACTCTACTTTCCCTGATGCCAGAAGGCTGGCACCATCAACATGGGTTTCTTCTATATAACTTCGAGCGCATCTGTTTAAATAGCTCAAAAAGTCGGCGAAAACATCGACAGCAGTCTTTCCTCTGGGCAATGGCGGCAATTCATCACTGATAGAAGCGGTGGCTTTCGTCTTTGGTCTGAGGTGGAGCTTGAACCTAGATGAGAGTTTAGTCTCAAAAATCATAGCGAAAAAGTTGATTGCTTACCACTCCGCCTTAATCCAAGAGTCTTCTGCTATAACATCAAGCCCCTCCCTTTCAGTGTCAGCGCCGATCGCTCGAGGAGAGCTGTCGGGACCATAGTATATGACCGTTGGGACTTTAGCATCCCCACCAACCTTGACTCGACTCGGGAACCTTGACATAATATCGCTTGGTCGATCTCGTCAGGCCAAAGACCTGAAGTGTGGCTCACCTGGTAACCGGCTTGATATCAGGTTCACGACCGGGGTCAAGAATCCTGTTAGATGTGGCTCAGAGACTATAGAAGGCCTCGACATTACTTGCAGTCACTAACGCATAAGATATACCACTGTATGTCGTACCCACATCAAACGCAAGTAAAAGCTTACGTCCAGTCCCCCTGTATGGAACACGCAACGACATAGTTAGGAAGAAGGTAAAGTCCAGTCACACGGTCCATGGACTAGGTTTCTTGTAACACAATAGGGTCACGACTACTATAGGACATATTTGAGATTAGAAAGCATAAAATTTCAAGTCAATGTCATTTTGGCGAAGGGTGTGAAGTGCAATAGCAGAACTTCTCATTGTTCACAAATCTCGCCGGTCAAACGTGGAAGACACGGTGCAGAGTATTCAGCCGAGCCGCTTGGATATTGTCCATTTACACCTAACGGAAACAACTATCTGCCTCAGATTATGAGGAGGCAGATTATGAGGAGGCGTCGTTTTTTCGAAGAAGCCATTCCACATGCTATTAGACAAAGACAATAGTGCATATGAGTGACCATACAACAACATTTATTATCTTACTAAGAAAGACGTTCAATCTCAAGACTTGCCAGTAAGAAGGCTGCCAATCCTTTCAAATCGTTCACATCAACCGACTGACTGACATAATACTAACAGTTTCGAAAACTTGATCAATGATCATACCAATCACAGCACAATCAACCACTACTTACATCGAAATCTCCCGTTGTGTCCAGGCTGCCAACCTAAACCAGGTGCAACAAATGAAGTAAAAGCTTGTAGACTCAAGCAGAACTTACGTTGACAGTATTCAACCAGTTCATCGTTCCATCAGAATTTTGCACCACCCAGTTTTGTATCATATAATCATAGGCTTTTCTTGCGGCTCTTAATACACTCCCATCCGCAGTATCTTGTACGTAGCCTAGCCTTAAAGCCTTCAACATAGCATACACGAACATCGCGCTTCCGCTGCTCTCAAAATAGTTCCTCGCTTTGCCTGGTTGTGTGATCACAAGCCACCATACTCCACTCGCCGGTTCTGCGACATCCCTGATTCGGGGAACGAGGGTTCGCAGAATCGTCAGAATGTTCTGGTACCCAGGATTGTCTCGTGGAAATATCTCAAGGATGTCGACTAGAGCCATAGAATACCATCCAAGAGCGCGATCCCATACTTCAGGAGAATGTCCACGATCAGGGGATGCCCATACAGTTTGATGCGAAAAGTCATAACCATGATAAAGAAGGCCGGTATTATTCGGGGCAGTTGCATTCTGTATAGTGTTCTGGAACATCAATGTAAATTGCTGCGTGATATCAGCTAAAGCAGACACAAATCAGGTTCAGACGTGCAGAAGTACAATGAAAACCAACACACCCCAAGCAGTCGTGTTGCCTGGTTGGAATTTTTTTGTATAATCAGCATAAAAGACTTCACCCATGTAGATACCATCGAGCCACCCTACATAAGCGTAATGTCATCGGCTGAGGATAAATCCCTGGTCAGAGTAGGCCTGACCTTGGTTGGGATATTTGAGTTTGTGCCAGAATTGGCCTTGGGCAGTACGTGGATGAGAATTCAGTTGACTCCGGAATATGTCTGCAGCAGTTTTGTATTTGTTTTCCCCAGTTGTTTCAAGCCTAAGATCACATAAATGAGCTCAGCGAACCCTGGACTGCATCCCTCACGCACAGATAGAGGAAGCTTGGACCCGTCCTTGGAAGATATAGATATATAAGGATAGGTTGGTAACAAGGTACAGAATACGCACCTCAAAGGGTCCAGAACGAAGTCGGCGACTCTAAGGTCGAATATCAAGGAAGAAATGTCCACTATGTTGATTGACACACCGATAACTTCCATGAACCGTTCCGTTTGGGAACACAATGTTGTCTATTCCCTCCATGATATAGTTAAAATACGTCGTGTTTCCAGTCCTATCGAAGAGCTGGCGAAGACCCCATTGAAACTCTCCATGGTCATACGAAACAACTGCATTTCCATCAGAGTCAAGACCATTTCCTTGTCTGCGAGAAATAGCCGAGTCTGCAGCCCACACCGCATATGACGATGGCCGTGCAACTGCGAGCCCCACAAAGACGATAAGGGAGAGGATGCCCATCTGCATTTTCAAATCGTGGAGATCAAAATGCAAAAGAGAAGAAAGTCATCAAAGGCGAGTCGAATTCGTCATGTGTGTTTAGGAACCTCTCGCTGACCTCTCGCGGGCCGTTCGTTGAATGGGGTTACAGGATGAATGAATCTCAAGGCTTGGGAATTAGAGGACCAGAATCACGAGCAGCAGGGAGCGGGCCGGTCATTTCTACCGAGCCTCTAAAGAGACAAATGCTAAAACCGACGTATATGATATCGTGAGTGTAGGGAAGACCATACATATTTGGACCATCAATGAACGAAATCTGGAAGAACAGGAATGAAAATTTGCATAATCTTGTTTGGCAACTGACCAGGGCCCCATGTTTATTTGCAATGTTTGTGTGGATGAGGCAAATGGCAAATACCCCGCCCATGACGACTGTACACCCTGTACGCATGGCATGTCATCCCTGGCCAATCATATGATTATAATTGACATACCTTGCCACACCTAGAACGCCGCGAGGGCAACATCAACCGCGGTTATATGAATGGTAAAATTGTGATACAAATCTTCTTATCTTCCTATCTCTGAGCTCTAGCCCAAGGTACAGTACATCGTACCATCTACTAGGGTGTCTTATTTCATTCTCACCCTTTGATAGTTCAGTGCCTCTTTTAGCACAGACACGCTATAGACACGCTATTTACGCATCCAGTCTCCTTCCACCACGTCATTCACACTAATTCGAGCACATAAAGAGGACAACCAACAAAGATGATAAGATTGGAACACTATTGCACAAGGGGGTATGAAGAAAACAAATGAATAACCCGGTAAGAAGAGCAAAGTAATGCACATAGGTAGATTGAAAAATAAATAATGGTTAGAGGAAAAGAGGGAGATTGGTAACAAGGAAAAAATCCAAATGCAATGGTCGATGCCATGAAATCCCAACATCCGAAAGTGCGTCCTTGCACCTGATTATCCTCAACCTAATTATCCTCAACCTAATTATTAGAAGAGATTAATGCCCCGGCTTCTTGTCCAATCGACACCATTCTTCAGCTGCTCAAGCGTGAGGAAGATGAGCACTGTCGTGGGTTGCAGCCTGGTCCATGCAGGTACCCATCCCTTGAACATGAACATCGGACCCTCGTTCTTCATTGACTGACGAATCATCGCCATTGTGGAAGTTGAGCCCGGTCCTGAAGCGCTCATGATACGACTCTGAATAAGCGATGAGATGTTCTCATTCTGGGGGCAGATTAATGCTTAGCCGCACCTTCAGGACATCGGCGGGGGAGCAGACAGTGGTGGCAACAGTTCCCTATCGCAGGGTGCAAATAAATAGATTGCATAAACGATGAATGATATACCTACAGCGGCTAACGAAGCCATGAAGTGGCAGTAGATGTTATCCTCAAAATATTTGGTTTTCAACAATTCAGCCTTGAAGAAGTCATAGGACGCGAGTTGAGACGCGTTCATCAGGACTGCACGGAACACGTTTGGTCCAACACCACGGCCAAACGAGGACATCCCTTCTTCACGAGCCATCTATATTGAGCGGTCAGCGACAGGAGATCACCAAAACAAGCAATTTGTCAAATGTGCCATGGGAACAAATTGACCACCTCAAAATGTCATCCGTCAAAGTGCGGGGTAAGAGGGCGGATGAATACGAAAGGTGTTACCGGAAAGGTGTCCAGTAGTAGGAGAAATGTAAAGGGAACTCCAATAGCTCACTCGAAAAAGGGCATCAAAGCAATGCTTGTAGTTGAATCGCTTCTCTGGAGGCTTGGCGAGATCACTCTGTAAGCGGACCATGACAAGTTCTAATCAAACGGCGAGCAAGATTTAATCACTACCACAAGATCAACTAGATTGCTCTCTTACCTCCTGGGTTACCAATGAACCCTGCAATACCGCCAGCTAAAGATGCACATTATATCAGTCATTCGTAAAAGGAAGGAAGGGATGACACTGAGCAGGGTAGATTACATACCCATACTCCCGGCAGCAGCGAGCTTCCAAGCCGGTGCATCCTTGCCAGCGCCCAGGATCTTCTTGCTTTCGTCATATGCCCAGAAACGGCACATCGAGTAGGACATCTGGCGAAGCCAAGTTCCCGAAATACCATCGAAGAGGCCGCGGTACCCTAATGGATGATGCACGAGAGTAGTTGTGAGTATAGTCAGATCCCAGGACGACGGTGCAGTGAAAAGGAGCGTTAAGACAGATAATGACAGATAATGGCAACGTGTTGGTAAGCAGATTGATAAAGACAAGGAACACGAATAAATAAACCGAGTAGTATGAAGTGGAGAGATCGACTCTTCGTCAGTGAACAAGCAGATCCAAGGGACCTGTCACACTCGCCTGCAGTTCGAACTGTCTTCTTCATACTTTCGACCATCCTCTTATCACCCGATGCTTGCAACCTCACTTTCGTGAGATCCAAGGGGCTGGAGGCCGAAGGGCATTCAGACATGACCTGTCCAAGGAACATGAACTCACTGTGTGATCGATGCTGCTATTGTTGCAGCAACGCCTGCATAGAGCGTTCAGGAGAGTTGCTATCGACGAGCAAAATCCAAACACGGCATACCTCCAAGATAGAAAGGATAAGGTTTCTTCTTGGGGCTAGATTTTGGAGGCACTGTCACTGATGAAACGGCAGCATTGACTGAATTTGAGGTGGCCATCGAGGAGAGGTATGAATGGGGGAAATTTGGGAGAAAACGGAAAGGTCGGGATATTTATGTGGATTGCAGATCAAGTAAACTGCTTGTTGTTGTTCGTAGCTTGGTTCCGGGTGGTAGAAGCCTCAAACTCCACTTAATCTCACGACCATTGCCATTCCACCTGGCTCAAACTCTTCCTCTTCGGATCGCGGCCGACATCTCTTTCTGGGAATATATTCCCGTACCTTCGAAAGTCCGATGACTATTTCCACACACATGCCGAAAATCACTTAAAAACAATTCTTCCGCAATGTCCCTATAACTTCCCATACTTCAGGTCTCATTCATATGCTCACCCCTTGGCACTACGGCCACACTACCATACGCATCCACACTCCCCTCAGGACAAACACCATGGACGATTTCTGCCGACTACGCGTAATCACTAGTATAGTTATATCCCTGCTATGCACCGCGTCTGAGGTTGCTTGTTGCGGTATATACACATAATTATCTTCCTCTTTCTCTTCTAACGACACCCCTCTGTTACCCGGTATCACTCGGCAGAAACAATTCTTTATAATTTAGGGGGCTGTTTAATTCATGAACTGTAAGAAATGCACAGCCAAATACTTCAAGTTCGAGAATTGAGTATTCTCTCATACAACGACATGACTGCGGTAGTAAGAAAAATCATGACCAAGTTAGCAAGCATTTACGTGTGAGCGCGCTGCTGAGCGCTGCAGCAAAGTTTTCCCGCGGGAACAAACACCAATCAGTCGGTTGGAAGTGGCTAGTAGCTGGAGGTTGTTCAAGGAATCAGCTCAATAGTCATCCTACCTAGCTTTGAGACAAACATGATTCCTGATATCAATTCAGCGCTCCGCCTAATACCTTGTCTTGCAATCCTAGGTTCTTGCAATCCTAGGTTCTGTATGTGGCAATCAAATGGCTTTAGTGTGTGAACGCTGACTACACGATGTGACTGTCACACTATGATCAGCAATTGAATTGACATCTACAATCGAAGAGCGGTTTTGGCATATCAGATAAATTTTACATTGACAAGTGCTCGCCTAGAGCAACCACCATCTAGCCTGACCTCGTCTGCCAAGCACAACACGGCCCCTCAAGAACTACTAATGCTAGTATTGCCACAAAGCGGTGACTCAAATTCCAGCCACTTGCTGGGTCATGCTTTGACATCGACATACCATAATTGCAGCATGTCTTAGTCTTTGCTTCCTAGGCAAGGGGTCCATCTCGACGATCTAGGACTATGTTTTGATTATGTTTTCTGGCTCCATGTTCCCGATTCGCTCAAGCTCTTGGCCATATAAAAATAAAAATCTGATTCGAGTGGTGATCAAACGATTACAATAATAGAGTTCAGCTGACTGGACAGTCAGTCACCGTTTGTACCGGTCCGACACGTGAGTTATAGATTCCAATATATTCCAGCATAACCCCAGCTATGTAACAAACACTATACCATATTCAAAGAGTTATGAGATGTAACGTATGTGCCTATTGCTCCACGGAAATAAACATCTCTTGGGCAAAAAGATCATGGATTGATTTTCTGTTCTGTCTGTTGGGTCGACGGGTTTTCCGACCAGACACTATGAGATTTGGCTGTTGGGATGGAGTCGAGGGCAATGAAAGAATTGGTATCCTTGGAGCGACTGTGAAGGGCCGTGGATTGCGTGGCAGTTGAATATGGTGTGTTGGGATTATATCTACTAGTGGAGTGTCCCAGAGAAAATTTGATGTCAGATATGGGTAATCGAAGTGTTTCCCCATCGAGATCAAATAGTTTGATGTTTCTATATACACGACAAGCCATGGACGCGGACAGAGAGACTGAAGGGAAGGCAAACATGTTTTGGTAAACTGGAGGAACTGATGGAAGTCCAAGGAGTATGAGGACGATGATGTATATTCCGATGTTGATCCTACCAAGCTTTGTCAGGTGGCAACACGGATGACAGGATGAACTCCCTCACAGATAGTATTGTTGTCCCCCTTTCAGGATAGCCCTCGATAGTCTCGGAAGAGCCTTCCCTGAGACTAGCGTGTTCCAGGATATCCTGACATCCAATGTGCTATGCATGATGATAATCTTGTATGAGATGGCAAGGAAGACAAAAGTGTCAAAAACTACTGGGAATATTCCGCCAAGGAGCACGTAAGGTTTCAGTCGTGAATCAATGCAATATCTTGTGTTTGGAATGTGTGCAGCACGAACGCCAGTGGGTACGACGACCTCTGAACCCCAATCGAGGACCCACAGGACAGTGGAAATGCTGATAACCCATTGATTCCCTGCCCAAACTGCTTGCACACGACGGAGGAACAGGAAGGACGATGATAAAATGGAAAAAATGCTGCAGCAGCCAATTGCAATGAACATAGGATTGCAATTATCAAGCGGTGCAGCTAGGGATTCGATGTAAGTACATGCAGACATCACGGTACTTCAAGTACCTCACTCTTTGCGAAAACGGATAGAAAGATGTAGCACAATGCGAAAAGTCTATTCAGTCGCACTGGACGTTACTGTTTTGTTTGCAGAGGTAGGGTGAACTAACCTCGACGTCACGAAGCAGACGCTCACTGCACGAATGGATCTTTGCGTGCGGAGAATTCTGATATCATCCGGAATATAAATAAGGATATCCCATATTGTGGCCTGCGAAACCATCGATCAGTCACAATGCTTCGAATGCTCTCAGCACACGATGCTCACACCAAGCACAGCAACGTAGAGATTACGAGCGACTTCGAACTCAAAAGCGTCAGCTGGGGTCAAGTTACTAAGGTAGTTGTTCGGGTTTAGTATGGGGGTCTTCATAGTGGCCGAGGAGCTCAGGGAAGTGCCGCTAGCTCGCAGACAAGGAAACGTGCAAGCCTATACAACTAAATTGTGAGGAGTGTCCGAAATGAAAGGGTATTCTCACCTCAGTATCTCAGACAACAAACTGGAAGAACTAGATACAATAGTCCTTATGATTATGTAAAATGTGACTGACGGAAAATGGACAAACAAAATGTCCCTCATTGAAAATTCCTGTATAAGTCTTTGTTAAGCGCCTGTTCACCCACCCGTCTGGAGTTATTTTTGGCCGACGAAGCATATCAAATTGTCTTCAATCAGCTGTCAAATTGTCCGGACCGCTCGAATAGGATCCTTGTGAACTAAATTGTTATTCCGCACCTTTATCATCATCTAATGCCTAAAGGATTTTTAGCAGTTCTTTCTGAGCCTGGCGAGGTCGACTTGGATGAATTCCAGGGTATGTCCTGCTTACAATACCTCGAGCCTCTTGCTTTTGACATTCGATCGACCGTAGACTGGTACAACAACGAACACGTCCCCTTGCGTCTCAATCACATCCCTGCATTTCTCACGGGTGCTCGATTTCAGGCAGCCGATGATAAAAAGCCGAGCTGGATTTCGCTATACGATATAGACTCTACGTCAATCTTTCAAGATCCTTCCTATACTCGTCTGCGAGAAAACCGGAGTCCCCGGGAAACTGCTCTTATCAAGCGTCTCGGTGTTCTAGATAGGCGCTCCTGTGAGGCAGTTTTGGAGAGCGACGTCAAAGCAGAGGGCTTGAGTACTGGACTAGCCATGGGCAATCCGACGCAGTGGGTTGTCACTCATGGACTAGATATTGATCAAGAACATCCTCTTGAGGGTGCAGATGCCCTGACCAAGGCCTGGCAAACCATCATTTCCATGGGAAATCAAGTGCCGGGCTTATTCCGTTCCCGATTATTTAAATGTATAGATGGTTTGAAGTCAGGTGTCACTATATCGCCTGACCCTGAGGCTCAGAGAATTCCCAAGTATTTTGCATTGCATGGTACGAATTTCACATTACTTCATTTTATGAGATTAAACTCATTTCCAACAGAGTTGGAAGCTGTTTCTGACTTGAAACCACTGATCAATGCGTTGCATGTGTTAGCAGAGGAAAAATACACGTTTAAAGTCTCGGAGGAGAGAGGTTGGAAGCTTTACCGTTCTTACCCTTGCATTGCTCAAGGCAATCTGTCGTAAAGTCTCAAGTTGTTAATGCTCGAGATAAGTTTTCGCTATAGTTTGGGTTCTGCTCATGAATGTCACAAAAATCTTAATCAGGGTTATGATAATTGACAACCACTGAATAAATTCTGAAGGATACAACAGAAAAAAGTTGCAAAACAGACATCAACAAAAACTAATTAAATAATGGTTACAAGACGATCAGTCCGAGTCAGGAAGGGTCCATGAAAAACACTTTCCCGTTTCTTCACCATGGAAAAGTTTTTCACTGTCCATATTTTGAGTTCCATTTTTGCGATAGGGAAAAATACCAACATACCCGGAGAACTTCAGTGCCGTAACACAGGGCGGTCGTCCACCAGGTAAATTGCGTGCCTTCAACCTCCGAACTTCAGTAAATACCCAGCGTGGAGAAGCATTGGCAGGCTCGTCTTTGATTTCGGAACCATTGTGCTTCCACGTCCAAAGAGTGATAATACCATCTATCGCACCTGTACCAAGTATTCCCAAATGTGAATACTCTCTCTCATGAAAGGCCAGAGACGTTATTGTGGGGACATGTGGGGAATAAAATGATGGGTGGGTGGTGAGATCGAGGGTCGCAATTGGGCGGCCGTTAATGGTATGTAAGCAAAGAGCGAGGCTTGAACATGACGCAATGAAGCCCTGACACAGAAGAAATGTTCAGCTGATGGCATGGTTGAGCACGAGTGCGAGCGTACCGTGCTTTCATTGATGGCTACTAGATTAACTGTGGTGTCACCATCTGTTCGCCGAGGGTGCCATATGGAGCGCACATATCCTCCTCGGTTTAGCTCCCAGATTACAGCACTACCATCGCGTGAACCCGACACAATGATAGACCATGTTCTTGACGCAGTGATGCAGGTGACATCGTCAGTATGTATCCGCATGATATTGGATAGGGTCATGTCCAGTTTTTCGGACAAGCTAGAGGTCAAATTGGTGTTGTGATGCAAATTCCATTTCCGAACTGTATAATCGCTCAGACCCGTAAGAAGGTGATCCGAGTCGATGAAAGTTGCGCAGGTGCAACAAGTATTTTCGATGACTTGGACAACCTATGATGAAAATCAGGGGAGGGGTCAGATATACGTCACTCTAGCATTGGATGATGTACTTTGTGGTCCACCAACAGCCGGATCTCTCGCTTTTCTAGATTCCACTCTATTTTCTCATGGGGATATTGAGGAACAGTTAGAATGCCTTGGGGGTGGGGTGTGACCTTCTCGCCCGAGGGATCTAACAGTAGCTCTTTGACAGGTGTTGAAGGCCCCAGGTCTATGTAAGCAGTCAGCTTAGAGTTGAGTTGGATAAACTCAATCTCACCTCGAAAGGAGCGCATGCTTTGAGTGAGGAGCTGTGGATCTTCCTCGATGCCATGCAAAATTCCGAGGGGGAGAGTTGATAAACCATGATTAGATCTTGAAGGATGAGGGGTTGTAAATAGCTTTCGCGGTGTCTGTCCAACTATACAAGACTAGATCAGGTGATATTGTTGCAGGATAAAATACAAGTCCCCCCCACAATTATGAATAATGCCCGCAGTAGCTTGCTTCTCTACTTGGTCAGTGATCTCATCCAAATCTGGTGCAAAATCAACGGGGAATCCTAATAATTGTCGATCCTGAGACTCACTTACTGCACCTTCATAGGAAAAGGGATGAAAGACGTTTAGTGAATCCGGGTCTTTCTGTTTATAGCCCCAAATGAGATCAATCCATGCTGGTAGGTTTTCGCCAACGTAATCGCTTTCGAGCGCCTAGTCACGTTACTGATTAGAGAGATCAAGAGTACCAAAGAGAGACTGGCACACCTTACGATGAAGAGTTATGAATAAAAAAGGATCTCCCTGTGCCCAGGGAGGTAGCTTTATGTCATGTATTCTCTCACCGGTGCTTTGCTGGATCCCGAAATCGTGATTAGCCGTATTTTCCAGGAACCTGGATTGTTCGGTCAACTGATAACATCAATGGTCCACTACAATTCTCCGCTTACTCAGGACAGGTGAAAAATTCCGGTATCAGTTCTCTGACATCACCTCGAATATAATGAGCAGCTGACTCGTAGGCTCGTGCAATATCACTAATGCATTGCAATCTGTCAATGAGCCATACCTATAAAAGATCAAAACCTAGACCTGAAAAGTCGATCTGGCAAATCCCAATCTCCACCTTGTAAGGTCTTGAACATACCAGTGAATGGGGCGAGGCGGATCAAAAAATGGCAAACAATCATCGACGAACTAAAGTGCGTGCCAAAATGGAATGGTTTTTCGCCGACACTCTCCAGGTTCTCGTATCGCATCTTTGCAGCTTCCACACGTGCGGACGTTAATGCACCCATAGGCTTCGATAAGCTACATAACGTCCGGTGAATACGACAGATCAAACAAATAGCTGCTCAGGACGAACTCGCGGTACGAGGAGGGGGACGCAAGATTGAGATTCTCTGATGTGTAGTCCTTGAGTATCCAGGCTATACAGGAGTTGTAGCATATTAGCGGCCAATCAACAAAGAGTGGACTGGGACACACGGAAGACGGGGTATTGCGTAGCATCATTGGGAGTCCTCCCCGAAACCTGATTCAAAATGCTTATATATGTGAACTTTAAAGGAGTAGATTAACAATTTGATTCAAACAAAACACACTGAGAGACCTTACATTACTGATCTCTCTAGCCTGCCATTTTCTCGTCGCTGTAGACAAGTCATCTGGTTTTTCTGACTCAGCAGCACCTCCAACTCATGATTCATTTGTCGGCTTACCCAAGTTGGGAGTACGTAAGAGTCCTGGGGTCGACGGAAGAACATTTCCGTTTGCGATATTTGACAATCGTTGACTGGCTTCCGCACGTTGTTTCTTATCAAGGAATACTATCAATAACGAGCGGTTGTCCTTAAAATATATCTCGAGACTGGCACAGCATATTTTCACAATGCTCCTTGTGGTTGAGATTGAAAAACGAACACTTACGCAACATCTCGCAATAGGAAACTTTTTTCACTGTGAGCTGCAACTTGTTTGTGGGCCCTAAGTAAACCATTATCAACTCGGTGTAGGAGAAAATGTTTATGAATTTCCAAGACGTACCATCGTAGTGCTCTTTGACGTCCATTCAACTCTACGATGCTTCCTGGTAAGAACACGAAACATTTGGGTGCGTCATGGGCATCAACAATTTCTCCATCATTAGTTTCAACCACTCCATCAAGCATATAGAGATGTGTCTTTCCTATAATAAACAAACCAGCTGCAGTGCTCAAGGACTTCAGTTTGCTGGGATGCTTTTTTACGTTTCGGTCAACTCACGAGATGAGTCAACACCAACAACTCGCGCTACAGTGGCCACAGCATCAATTACGTCTCCGGATTCAAGTTCATGGCGAATATGACGTAGTTTGTCATCAATCACGTCCTCCGATAGAGCAGGTTCTTGATGTAGTAATGAGTGTGAGTTTAGAATCCTTATTATCGGGAGGAATTTTACCATCCATGTCAGTTGTTGAAATTTCGTATGTTTCGACCCATGGTGGTACTTCAGTGGCATTCTGATTCACCTCGATTTCAGGTTCTTGTATATTTCGATTACTCGTTTCTCCAATAGTTGCTCTGGAACTTAGAGTTCCAGCAATTTCTGCTTCAAGCTTTTTCCTGAGTTGTATGCACATCAGTCAACGACTCTACTGAAATCCATGCTACCCACCGTATGCGGTTTGGACCCTCTGTCTCATCGAGTCTCCATAACAAGGTTTCTCGGCTTGGCCAGAGGCCCCGCTCCGAGGTGAGCGATTTGGTCCACTCTTGCAGTTGCGAAACCTGACGCCGCGTCTCACAGCTATTAACACAAAAGAATCAGGGACATCAGTAGTTAGGAAGAACAGATTTGAAGTAAAACATACAGATCGAGGATTGTTCTCCGTAGAATCTTCCTTTCAGAGGCTTGGATTGTTTTCCTCCAATTTCCAATCCTGGCCACGATTTTGAAAATTGTTCTTTCACCAACCTGTAAACCAAATCTTGCTGAAGTTATTCTTTGACGAATGGTTCTGTTATCAGCTATGAGGCCTGGGTCAATAACCGCTTGGCTGGTGCTCGGGTTCAAAATACCCTCCGCCGTTGGAATGACATCGAGTATCTAGTAATGACGTGGTCGTAAGCATGTCCTTCTAAAGGCATAGCATTATCAATAACACATGCCTCACGCTTTTGTGACCCAGCGACCGAGTTATCCAGTGCAAGTGCCAGCCCGAAATGTGTTAGCTTCTCAAGAATTCTCAAAGCCCTAGCATTTATTTCCGACAACTCAGTGAGCGACTTCACAAAACTTTTGTACGCATCGATGAACAACTGTGTTGTATTGTGAGATTGAAATAAGGAGCGGAATTGCGCCGTTGTCGAGTGGAGATCAAGTAGATTTTCTATAAGCACCTCCATGGTCGCTGCCTGTTCAGAGCAAGGCATAACGGCATGCGGCCCGGGCTCTGATGCTGGAGAAGGAAGAGGTAGCCGAAGATGCAAATCAGAGTTCTCAGGGACGTGAGAAGTCGAGGCTACAGCATTTAAACCAGATTGTAGTGCAGCTAAGATAGTGGGCAAGATTTGTGGACACCGTAATGAAACATCTTGGGACCTATAGGTCCCTGTCCTACCAAGGAGAAGATCGAAGGCAGCATCACTGACATCCTTGCTCCACGAGCAGGGCAATATGATCTTGAGTACACTCCAGCCACTGACAAGCTCAAATTTGCGAATGAATGAAGTAGAGAATCCAACACTAGCATTCAAAAGCTTGAGAATTTGGGCTGCAACCGCGGAGGAAGGACTATTTCCAAGGAGAAGCAGGCAGATGCGGGTAAGAGGAAGGGCTGCTACAAATTTGACGTAGAATTCCTTTCTAGAAAGGATAGATATTAAGGCCTCGAGAACTTGTTCTGGTTTTCCCCTGAATGTACATAAGTGAATGCGAGGCAGGGTTGAGCTTGAGCTTGGGGAGCCAGATTGAACGAACTCTTCGATGAAATTGAAACAATAACACAAGAGAAGGACTATCAACACTCACTCTCATGAAGATTAGCCGCCAGGTATGAGACGATAGGCTTGATGGCTCCATCCCTTGAAAAATCTGCCCGACACGCAATGTTCAGGGTGTCAATAAGCCGACTTGACATCTCGCCATCGAACCATTCAGCCTGTAGTGCAAATAATAACTTGCGAATAAGGTTCAACTTCGAGAAACGCTGTACGATGTTGAACATTTTGAAACGGCTTGTCTCCATTAGAGTGATGAAATGTTCGAAGTAAACAGTCTGAATTTCCTTCCGGGTACGAGACCACAGCTCGAAGTCGAGGGCAAGAGCTCGATATGCTCCAAGGTTGACGATCGTGGATTGTCTGAGGACCAGCTGAATCATTCGAAAGTGTTAAGCCAAGAGATTGACTTACTCAGGAGAGCGCGGATTGATCCCCAAGAACCCAAACAGTATTTCAAAACTCGTAAGGTTGATGTTCTGACCCTTTCGCCGTAACATATCTGTCAATATCTCGTAGCCGCCTGCAAAGACAAATGAAACAGATTCATGAGGAATCCTGAGTATGAATATGAAACGCACGTAACCGTTCCATGTCCTCTGAATTCTGCCAATGGTTCCTCAGGCTATCTGTCAAGATGCTCAGAGTACGTGAAATCTCGTGCGGGGACTATTACATATGTGAACAAATGTCGTTCGTTGTAATATTATACCCTGAAAACATACCTGGGCTAATTGCACAAGCCTCAAAGCTACTGCAGCACCGCCAATGGTCCACAATGCAGCGTCGAAACAAGCAGCTTTCACCAAATATACATCACCTTCTGCCTGAGCGCTAGTCACAAGACCAACTACAGGCAACTTATCTACAACTCCTGCTGATGGAAGACTGGTGGCGCTAATTGAAAATATCATCTTTGATTCGTCCAGGTCCATACCTTCCCGAAGGGCTTTCAAAATAGGGGAGCTTCCAACTCGAGAAGGACTTTTAGATCCAACAGTTGCGAGGAACATGTTCAACAATGTCGATGCTTCATAGGTCAAGAATTTAATAAGGTTCGAGTCCTGGAAATTTCCGACGTAACGAGGGCCTAGATGATAAATGAACCTTATTAAGTCGTCAGCTGTCATTGTCAGTTTATATACACTGGAGAAAGTGAGCTCAAATGCCTACGAATCGGCGTAGCAACCAGATAAGCGGAAGATATACACCAGCTAGGTGATTTATCCAATTGACATCCTCCTATTGTGTATATTATAGGTCCTTTTACAATGGGTTGGGGGTATACCCGATTAATGCCATCCTGGATGACTCCATCCAAGGAGAGACCTGGTAAAGATCAATAGCAGGTAAAAGATAGTCCATGGGACATACGAATACTGGGACTTGATGACCTGCTGGGGTAATAAACAAGCGCTACGTGAGTCCAGCGAGATCTATGAATGGTTGCCTTGGAGAATACGACGGAATCGCGACTTGACGAGGTCGAGAGCTCAAAATTTCCTTCTGAATGAATGCGCAGTGTGATGACAGGTTTTGAGTCGATAGAAATAGTAAATAGTGCAAGAGGATATTCCGAAGGCATTCGGGCGAGGAAGATCCATGCCTGGAAACGTGAATCTCAAGTATCGAATCCAGATTGCAGAATACGTACGAGGAACGTGATCCCTGAGTTAGGCAAAGTTTTTCTTTCCAAATCATTCACCTTGATACCAGAAACTGACTCCAGGGAAAAGTGGTCAACCCAACGTGACTTCATCCCATAACGAACAAGATCCAAAATCTCCGGGTCCAACGTGCCCCCTTCTTGGATAGTCTTTTGTAAAATTACCCTGCCATAAGCAGGATCTGCACGGAGCTCTAACAACTGTCTCAGAAGTTTTTGCCAAGCATGCCGTTCCTTCTCCGACACAGATGAGTCGCCCTTTGACGAACGAAAGTGGTCGAGAATAGGCAACAGAAGACCTGCATCACTCATGGCAGCAAGGTTACGATGACGAGCGCTCGCAAGATGACCCAGGATTCTGGATAAGCCTAACCTAAGAGAAGGACTAGTCCAACCACGTTGACTGAAGCTCCAGAGTAACGACAGGGCTGGCGGATGCCGGATGAGTTGTGGATTCGGGTCATACTTCTTGAGAAGGTCATCTACAGTGTCGATTTCCAAGCAATGCAGGCCTTTCAACAGATTCTCCATTGTAAAATCATGAACCATGAAGGAAAACAGAAGCCCAAGTATTGCGGTGGTCGTTTCTGCATTGGTTGGCAATGTCTCCAGTGCCGAAGCAAGTGGCTCATACCCAATCGATAGCTGCGATAAAAAATCAACGGTGTTCATGCAGTAGTCATGTGGCAGGCTCACCTGGTAGAATCTTAGGTTCTCATCGTGCTCAAACGTTGCATCGGACACGATCTCCAAAATCAGTCGAATAAGCCTGAGCAGTCTTGCCCCTTCCTTCACTTCATTAGAATCCGTATATCGGATTGTCGACAGAACGTTGTATAGACAGATGAAGCCGTCCGTTTCTCGAAAGACACCCTTAGTATATGAGGACTGATTCATAATCCGGAAGATCTCTTCAAGTAGCTCAAAAGATTTCAGAATAAGTGTCCATAAACCCTTCCCTGACTACATACCTTAATCCTGTCCTCAAGCTGGTCTGCCAGCTTCAGCTGCTCAACGGAATTGCGCATCAACTCCACCAAAACATCTTGTGCAAAGTCTTCAGGTGTCGGCCCATCTACGCTAGACAGGCTTTGACGTGGCAATTGAGAAGATATGTCAAAGCGAGCACGTAGTGGACTCCAAAGAGTGCGAAACATGAAGCACCAATGAATGATCAGATTGATGGTGCCAAACAGGAGTCATAGCTCTTGTGATTATAGTGTAAGATTGTAGCTACTATTAAGTATAGTTCTTGCCTCAAGTGGAAGTCCATGGATGTTGTACAGAAGGGGGATAAATCAAGTAGAAGAACTTATCATATTCATGGATAATGCAACTAGGTGTCATATAGTTATAATTTGTGGTGAAGAAGAGAGTATCACATGTCACAAGTTATAGAAGGTTCTGAAACAGTATAATATGTTGTTAAATTTGAGATCTAATCCTCAGATATAGAAGTATATATACAAAATAGTGATAGTCTGTGTGCAAGCACTCATACCTAGTAGGGCTATTATCTGTCATAGCAGATGTCAAGCTAATTTTAGAAGGTAACTAATTATGTGTCACATACTATCTGTTGTGGCAACCACTAGTCAAGACAACCAATAGACTGCTAAGTAAACTTAAAGACAAAATATCTCAAAGAGATCACAAAAGAACTCAACAAGGAGTCCCCAATATATTCCTATACTATATATACTAGTAACACATGGTCCGTGCTAATGATAAATAACCCTACCCTAATGTCTATGTATCTGCCATGAGATGAATATGCTGTTAACATATACCTTAATATTATTCTTCTAGCCTCTTTCCATAGATTCTAGGCTTATGACATCATGTTATGTGATGTGTCATGTGACCACAGTCACATGCCTCTTCATCATCCAAGAAATAAAAGAAAATCAAAATAAAATATAAGGGTTCAAGCATACCATGACACTATCTGACATCTGTACTCTTCCTATCTTCTTCTAGTGTGGATCATACTCTATTCTAATTAATCCAAGGACCAAACTTTGCATTTTTCATCAATCTCATAATGTTAAAGTTGAAGATAGTGAACTTTATTTATTTTATTTTATTTTCTTATTTTCATTTTCATTTTCATTTTCAGATTTAGGATTAGAAGTTAGCATAATATCACACATCTATCATATATCACATAGAAGGACATAGGAGGTTTTAAAATAATGATGTCATACTATATATTCTTTAGGGTAGGCTAAGTTTAGTATAGCATAGACTATTAGTCAAGTGTATATAAGGTAAATACTTTGTATTTGGAACTCCATTAAGTTCTCTTGTATTAATCTTAATACAAGGTTCTTTTCTTATCTTAACACTTTGAGATTTGAATTGTATAGATTTACACTTTTTTAAAGCTCTTTCAAGCTTCTATTATCCAAAATCATGACCACATGATAGATAGGCTAGATATAATATTATCTATTGAAGCCAAGGTTAACTATTTGTATAGCATTACTTCCAGTTCCTTTTAATACTTATACTACTAAGTTAATCCTTTTATTAAGAAAAAAGAAGAGAAGATTTTATGATACTGTCAAATATGTGTACATAAAGGCTTTAAAAGTAAAGTAAAGTCACATAATATAGTAGATTGTTATAACAAACCTGGAAATGAAGATAAAAGACCTCAGAAAAGTTCTTCCTAAAACATATTTTCATTAGGTTCTAGAAATAAAAATCAGTCCTTCAAAGCATGACTGATAAAACTATTAGAGGAGAAAAGTAACAACTCAGACCCTCCATCTGAAGATGTTAATATAAATAGCATGTCTATTGAGGAAATCTCTGATCTTAGCCCTCCAAAGAGAAAGGGAAAAGGAAATCCCAACTTGGATTTTCTATTGGGACTGTAGAGAATAATGTCTGTAATCTACAGTTAGAGGATAGTATACCCCCTATTAGCTTGAAGAATTCAAAAGTAATACTGAAATCTTGTAGTAATGTAGCATGCAACAAGAAAACCTCCTTTAAAATTCCAGTTACACTTTGGGTATAGGGTAAAAAAGTATAGACTGAGGCTTTAGTTGATTCAGGAGCCACTACAAACTTCATCAACAGAGTTTTTGTAGAAAATAACAACTTGGTAAAATAAAAATTGGCAAATCTGTATAAAGTAGTAAATGCAGATAGTACTCCTAACAAAGAAGGACAAATTACAGAGTATATCCAAGCTTATGTAGAGATTAGATCTTATAAAACAAGACAACATCTTTTCATCACCTAGTTAGGAAATAAAGAAATGATGATTGGATATTCATACTTATATAAACATAATCCAACTATCAATTGGCAAAAGGGTCAATGGGAGTTCACTAGATGTCTGAATATATATACCTATAAAGCCCATAAAACACGAGATGTAGAAGTAGGTACTAATAAGCTTTATCTTGAACTGGATGTCAGTGAATCACCTTCATTGAACAATATAGAAGATGAAGACCCTGACAACCATATACTGAGCTGGACAGATACAACTGATTCAGGTAATTACCAACAGATAATGGTAATTGTATCTTTACTCAGCAATCAAGATCAATATAGAGAATTAGGCTGTGAGGATATAAAAGCTTGGAAAGCATATGTACCTGAATAATATAAAAATGTATTCTCAAAGACTTAGTTAGAGAGAATGTCATTATGGAAGCCATATGACCATGCAATTAAGTTTGAGAAAGGTGCAATACTTCCTAAACCAGCAAAGATTTATCCACTTTCAGTGTCAGAAAGAAACTCTCTAGACTTATGGATTGATGAGAAACTTAGAAAAGACTATATTCAACTATCTACCAGCCCTATAGCAGCATCATTCTTCTTTGTAAAAAAGCATGATGGAAGTTTATGCCCAGTTATG
>Ga0157368_1000113_pt1 | contig 36746 bp, 52 predicted proteins | sample AttbisABBM3_FD_113146 | JGI IMG/M metagenome (GOLD analysis project Ga0157368, IMG submission 113146) | Fungus gardens microbial communities from leaf cutter ant in Botucatu, State of São Paulo, Brazil - Atta bisphaerica ABBM3 | ecosystem: Host-associated > Fungi > Mycelium > Unclassified ... | reverse complement strand
TGTGCCGATTGCTCATACGGCCACAAATCGAGTCAACTCGTTGCCGGATATGGGAAGCAAGTCCAAGTACGCCACGACACGTAGAAGGAACTCATACACGAAGCCAAGAAATTTGTACAAATTCATCAAGGTCAGTCAGTTCGTGGATGCTGATTCCATTTATTCATTGTGTTGTAGATCGAAACGTGGACCATCGGTGACGTTGTGCAGCCAAGAGAAGGTGTTGTGTCTATGGAAGAGTAAGTGTGCACGCCAAGTGTCTCATTTCACTGTTTTGATCTACATCACCCCAAGTGTCGTCCGCTCTCGGCACCATTCTGTCAATCAACAACCTCGCATTGTCCCTCTTCCAGATGATGATGAAGACGACGACAATGATTCTGATGATTCTGATAAAAAGAGCAAAATGAGCTTCTCCTACTGGGGTGCCGATAAAATTACCGTACAGAAGCCAGTCATTAAGGGAAGACTTGGTGCATCAACTAGAAGATCATCCCCTGTGGCGTCTTATGGTCGAGAATCGTCTGCCAATGCAAAATTCGGCACGCGCCTCATTTCAGCGGACCACTATCCATCAGCTCATCGGCCTGGTAGTCGCAAAAATGCGAATACACCTGTTAGCCGCCGCCTTGCAGTACCTCCGACAGAAGAAACACCGAATTATGCCAAAGCGACGATCACGCGCTCGGCGTGGGATTCAAGTACGAAGCCAGCGGTCTCCACAGGGGCGGCTAATGGACAGAGGAAAAGGAATACTTCGCTGGCCAGTACATCAACAAAGGCTACTGTTACTCCTGCTGCCCCACAGAAGATTTTGTCGCCTGTTCCTTCGGAGGATTCAGGGGTTGGATTGGGATTATACCAGAAAGTATTGGCGAACGATCCTTCTCTCAGCAATTGACAGCCATACGCCTCTCTACCCCCTTGTCGATATTCTCTGTTGTCAAGAAAAGTCCCTCCTTTCATTATTTTATTTCCTGCATTACCACGGCCTCTTCTCCCTCATATACCAGTCTTCATCTGTTACTCCCTTCATCATATGCATGCATATGCACCCCCTAATATTCTCATGCTAACAATTGTCTGATATTATCGGTGTCATGCTTCTTGGCCCAGTGTTTGTTCTGCTATACCGCTTGTCTCTTAAGATCTTGAATACTCCAGCCAATTACGCTGTATGCATGTTGTAACACTCCTTTTCATTTGGAGTATCATTGTTCACTCACTGACGTACGAATACGTTTTATTATAAGTATAAGCTAGACACAGATTCGCTATCTTTAGGTCCTCTCGTTTGTATCGAGTTAGCTTGCCTTTCGTTTGCAATTATTTTATGGTCTCCCGAAAGCGTGGAACACTTCCATTACAAGAATGGTGTGCGGGTGACAGTGGAGATCTGTGTCTAATCATCTATGTTATACGCTGCATTATGAATACTAACACTGCGGCCACTAGGGTCCGATGAGCAGCCCCAATCACCACGAGGTATCCAGCTACTAACGGTGTTTAGCTCCAAGAAGAACTTAGGATTTAGATATCAAAGTTACGTACCGAACCGCCGTCTTGGCAGCCGTTTTTGAAGGGAAAAGGTCTTATCCGAAAGTTAGAACTCGAGAAGAAGATTTTGGGAGAGGTAAATACCACTGAAAATTTCACGGATAAGATAAGCCTCTTTTGTATCAGGTGTATCTATTGACCATTGTTCTTGGCGCTTGGCGAACGCCTCGTCTGAGATGGTGTTATTGGCGTGCTCTTTTATGCTATGAGAAGTTTGAAACAGATTTTGATGTGCTTTTCAGGTCCTGTTTTTTTTTGTTTTGGCGATGGTGAAAAAGTCCTACCCGTCAATCCAAGAATAACCGACACCGTCAGAGAATTGTTCTTTTTGTCTCCATAAGATGGAACGCGGGAGGTAAGGCTGTTGTATGGGAAACACGCGTGAGTGAGAGGAATTGTCCCATTTTAATGTATATAATGTTCAGTGCACATACTTTACCAGTCTCAGGAGTGATGTCAAAGGCTTTGCGGATGATGTACTGTTGTTCAATGTAAGCTTTATCAGGATCTATTAGTGAAATTTCTTTTGCATACCTTTTCCATGCGAGAGCAGCCGTCCTCATCGACTTCTTGCGTTGAACCTTTGCTAAACATCTTGTACTTTGGATCAATATTCATAGCAACATCTAGGAATTTCTTGTCGAGGAACGGAACGCGAGCCTCGAGGCCCCATGCCATAGTTGACCTGGGTGTGTGTGAACACATCAGAGATGAGAGAGGGCGCAAGCACAAGACACAAAAATGGCGTACTTGTTCGCCCTGAGACAATCAGCAGTATGAAGGTTCTTTACACGCCTTACACACTCTTGATGAAATGATGCCGCATCCGGGGCGGCGTGGAAGTACAAGTACCCTGTAAGAATCGCGAATGGGTCAGGAAAAAGTGATGATTGGGACTATTCAGAGGAACGGTACGCACCCCCAAAAATCTCGTCACTTCCTTCACCACTCAGAACCATCTTGACACCAATGGCTTTGATCTTACGACTGAGTAAGTACATAGGTATACTCGCACGAACGGTTGTGACGTCGTAAGTCTCCAGATGATAAATAACCTCCGGAATCGCATCTAGACCCTCTTGGACCGTGAAGACGTATTCATGATGCACGGTACCCAGATAGTGAGCTGCCTTTCTCGCAGCCAGTAAATCCGGTGAATTTTCAAGACCGATAGAGAAGGAATGAAGCTGTGGCCATGAGGTGAGCGTGGCTGAGAGTGTTAAAACCAACTGTCAGAATATCGAAACCAATATGGAAAAAGCTCTTTTGTTTGTGACCCACCTGCTTCATCTGTCTGGTTGGTTGCAGGAGACGAGGGACCACTGATAGTCTCTTGAAGTCTTTTTCGCCTCAGATCAGCTTGAGCTTGGGCGACTTTGTCGGTCTCACGCGCAGCGATGGCAGCAATGAGACTGCTGTCAAGACCACCACTGAGAAGAACACCATAAGGAACTTCGGACATGAGTCGTTTGCGCACGGCAGCTTCCAGGGTTTCGCGGAGAAGCTTGAGGTCAACCGGGTTGGTGGGCATCGAGGCCTTTTCGTGGTCTCCATTTAACCATGTGGGATTGTAGTATCGTTCCGTAGAGTTGTCCTTGCTGTCATAGACATGTCCTGGAGGAAATGAAATAATTCTGTCGCATTCATCGCTAAGAGCTTTTAACTCAGAAGCAAAGTATACAGCCCCGGGAATCTTTGAGTTCCACCCTTGGTAAAGGGTAGTAATGCCGATGGGATCCCGTGCGGCGATGATTCTGGTGGGTGTCACAGACTCGTCGAGAAGAACGAAGGAAAACATTCCATCTAAAAGGTCACACAATCCAGTATCATGTTTGCGATACTTGGATGTAAGAAACGCGTCAGGTTTTGTCAATTTTCCATTGGTTAGAAAACCGCACAAGGGGTATTATGACTTCACAGTCAGAATGGGTCTTGAACTTGGCATCGGGACCGACTGATGCACGGAGAGCAATGTGATTGTAGATCTCGCCATTGACAGCGAGAATAATTTTGCTGTCGTGACTGACAAGAGGCTGGGCTCCAGTGTCTGGATTGGAGGAGTCATTGACCTGTATCAGTGCAGCGAAACAACCTACCAACGCCGACTATTGCAAGACGTTCATGGGTGAGGATGCTACGCTGGCCAACAAAACAGCCAGACCAATCAGGACCACGGTGTCTTAGCCTCTTTGAGAGAGCAATGAACCGTGCACGATCCTCGTTAGAGGGCTTGATTAGACCATGGACTGCAAGGATACCACACATGTTATCAGCAGGTAACAGGAAAAGATGGAAGATGTTATGACTCGACGGATGAGATAAGTTGATCGGATAATTTGATAAGGCCGGCCGCCGCTACATTGTACTCGGAATAAGCTGCGCTGCAGTCAATAGAAAGGAGGAAGGTGATCCGGAGTCAATAACAAACCCACGCGAGTTGCTATTATTATATATTGAGTCTGAGACCATCACTCACACCTCTACCCATCTTACTGTCACTGGTTATTCTGACTTTGCTGAAACCCACGTTGTCTACGGATCGACCCCTCATGACAGACAGGACAGACAGGCTTGCAGCATTCAGGGTGGGTGCTTCGGTCCACACGTCTCAACCTTAAGCAAGTCTCCTTTCTCTAGGCTCGGCCCGCCCAAGCAGTCGAAATGACCAATCTGGGCTACCAGCAGCCAAACAATGCGCGTACTTATGGGGAGAATACGTTCTTAACAGAGGTATTCTCAATGTCATATGTACGACGCGACTATGATCCTCACTGTTATTACCTCAGGTTGTTTCAATTCAAGAGGGTATCGGGCAGCTTGATGAGAACATACGACAAATTGCGACTCTACGTCTACACTCTCTGAATGCTTTGGATGGCGAAGATCGAAGTGACATGGCGCAGGTGGAAGAATTGACAGATAAAACTCGAACACTGAGTCTGCAACTCAGGGATCGAATAAAGGAGTTGGAAACTTCACCTGTACAGATGGATATTCAAGTACGGAGTAACCGCGTAAGTAGGCTTTCGATTTTGTGTGCCTGAAAATTAATGTCGTTAATTATCGGATATGAAGCTGGGACTTTTACGAAATAAATTCTTAGAAGCAATCCAAAATTATCAGCGAGTCGAGCAAGAGGGTCGTATAAAAGTTCGACAACGAGCAGAGAGGCAGGTTAGAGTAGGTATGACTGGTTTTCAAGTTAGAGCTTCACCCTGTGCTGACTGCGATCCAGTCAATCCCGATGCTTCTCCTGAAGAAGTTAATACCATAGTAGAGGGCGGTGACCAGCAGATCTTCGCCCAGGCAGTGCGTGTCAAGGCGTTGGTTCGTGGAGGTGTCCGCTCATTCTTTTACTTTTACCCTAGCTGACAAGCTCGACACGATATGCTGAATCACGAAATGCATATCGGGAAGTCCAACAGCGGCAACAAGATCTCCAGCAAATGGAAAACACCCTTGTCGAACTAGCCCAGCTATTCATTGATGTATGTAGCTTTCTTCCAATTATGATTTTTTCTCATGCTCTATTTTCAGATGGGAACGTTAGTTGAGCAGCATGAGCCTATCATTAATCGAATCCAGGACACTGCCGTAGAGGTCGAGGGTGATGTCATGAAAGGGTGTGTTCCTTGTCTTGTATAATGCGGTTCAATAATTGACTGCCAGATACGAGGTTGAAGCATGAAGAAGAGGCAGTGATACACGGTAACTTTTACCCTCTTATTCCATTACTATCATGCTGATCAGTCAACGCGCAGCAAGGAGGGCCCGCAAGATGCGATGGATCTGTTTTATCATCATTCTCATTTGTCTGGCCGCATTGGCCATTGTGCTTGGGGTGGTTTTTGGGACGCGGAACCGCTGAGACCGATGCGGCAGGCTCAAGTTTTTTTCTTTTGCTTATTTCGATGTGCCTCTATATATCCTTATTTATGTTATAGCTATACCTCCATAATTTCTGCCAAAATGTGCCCTGAGTTGGCTTCCACATCAGTGTCAGTCTGCTGCGAGATGAAGCGAAGCGCAGTTGCGATATTGCGATAGGAGTGGTAACGTTTCTGATCAGGATCATTTTGCGTATAAATTCGTTTGTGTTTGTATTAAATTGGCCTTTTCCTCCGGTCCGTTCATTCTCGCCACGCCATGCCAGAGCAAACATCTAGAAATCGCCGGAGGGGGGGCTCTATTGAGATAGTCGACGCCAAAAAGGCTGTCGATCTCGCGACTGCACAAACATACTCAGAAAATGTTTTTCTCTTCGTACCCAACCTCATAGGTAGAACACTTGGCTTGAGTTGCGTCTTGCTTATTCTTGGTTTGTAGGATATACACGCATCATATTGGCGGGACTTTCGCTGCATTTTATGAGTTATCATCCAAAATACTGCACCCTGCTCTATGGCATATCATGTCTTTTGGATGCTGTAGATGGCCAGGCGGCCCGGGCACTTGGGCAAGCATCGAAATTTGGTGCAGTCTTAGACATGGTTACTGATAGGTACGTGTCTTCTCGCTTTGCAGGCTATAATGCGAGCTACGCTGATGAGTTGGTAGGTGTGCAACTTCTTGCTTGCTCTGCTACCTTTCGTCCGCCTACCCTCAGTGGGCGATCTTCTTCCAATTCTTAATTGCTCTCGATTTCAGCAGCCACTACATGCATATGTATAGGTTCGTTGTCATGGTCTCTGACTGATTTTATCTTTATCCTGGCCAGTTCTCTAGTGACAGGGTCTCGGAACCACAAGCTGGTCACGAGTGACGTTAGTAGGATTTTGTGGTATTACTACAACGACTCGGTAAGTCCCACACTTCAAGGTTGTTTCATTTCATCAATCAAGTTGCTTTGCAGCGCACCCTCTTTTTTGTGTGCGCAGGGAACGAGTTGTTCTTCGTCTCCCTGTATCTGATCAAATGGGTTTCGACTCCCATTGGCTTTACAGGTTATTACGTCGAGGAGTTGACCTGGCCACAATTAACGGCACTGTGTACTTTTCCAATCTTTGCTTTGAAGAACATCATCAACATAGTCCAGCTGTGGAAAGCCTCAAAAATCCTTGTCGGGGTTGATCTCTCCGAACGTGCGGCTGAACGTGAGGGAAAAAAGCGGAAATGAGGGCAGCGAGTTCTGGGACTCTCTTTCTGAGGCAGTATATATATATACTCGTATAATTACTGGACTGTAATATTGTTGGCGGTATGACCAGGACCAGGTTTTGGATGGGATCAGCACGTGATGGCATTTTTGTAAGCGTGTTGGAATAATAATGGAATAAAATCCGCCATAAAATCCGCCTTGCTAGCATGCCGTCGTCGTCATTCATCCTGCGCGGGTCGCGATCTCTTCTCAGGCCACTCTCAGCAAGGAATTCTGTACTCATTCCTTATACTCGTTCTCTACCCCCAATCGCTGGCTCTGGGAGGCGCTGGCTATCATCAACATCAGAAAATCCTGAACCCGCGAAAGAGCCTCCGGATAAGCATGAAACGCCAGCAGAGGACTCAGACAAGTCACGCACACGACGACTCAGGTCAACTTCACCTACTTCCAAGGACACGGAGCCAATGGAATTTCCAGAGGGTCTGAATATTCTCTGGAGTCCAGTTGACGGGGACCCTGACCTCAAACCGTCTGAATTACCACCTCCAGAAGTATTCGAGGAGGCATTGCACAACTTGCATATTACTCTTCATCCTCAAACACAACATCGCGCTACCTATGCTTCGGCCTCAGGGCCTCTCGTCGAACCCACACTTGGTTTGTATTGTCCTATCGAGGGTGGGGACTACATCATCGATGCAACTGTGCATGAGCTGGCCCGGAGAACGGGTGCAGAAGTGTTAGTGTTGGATGCAATTCACCTAGCAGCTGGAGAATGGGGCCAGTTTGGCAAAGGTATATTATATCGTCTGCTCTGGATATGTCAGAGCCTAACCCTCTTGTTCAAGCTGCAAGCTCATTTCAGTTAACACGCAATCCATTGCATTTCTCTTCACCCGATGGGCGCTTCAACCGGAGAGATGACTCGGATGACGTGGACGGCTTTGGTCCACAGATGCCTTCCCAACCTCAGCAGATGACCTTGACTCTCATGGGATCGAATTTTCCAGGTCGCAGCCTCATGTCGTCGACGTCCAGACGGACGTCTTCGCCTACAAGCAAAATGAAAGCATTCTTTGATGCGTTGGTGAATACGCCTTCGCACAAGGGTGGACGCTCTCTGGGAGTCCCAATTGATCGACCACGTCTCGTCTACATTCGTGATTTTCCAACTCTTGCTGCTTCCTCTGATACTTGGTATCTGCCTCTCTTATCTGCAGTCCGTGCACGGCGGAAGGGACCTGGCTCAAATCCATCGTCTATCGTAGCTTGTCCAATGACAATCATTTTCGGAATGACGCCACCCCTTCTACCTTCTTCATCCCCTAGTTCAACACCTGAAAATGGTTTGGTTTTGATGAGCCGTAGTCCGACCCAGATCTCTCTTCCATCAACAAAGCTACCTAGAGCGGACTGGGGTGAGGATGAAGCTGCAGAGAAGGCCAGGGAGAAGCGTCTGCGGGCGAAACTCAAAAAGTGGGAAAAGGATGACACCGGCTTGCAGTCCGAGTTTTCCCCTCTTTACATGGGACCTGATGCTGAGGAGGAGGAGGGCAGGTCATCTAAACCGGAGTTAATTTTGATTGGCGCATCTCCTATCATTCAAGGCTTGCCGTCAATGTTTGGACATCAGTTGTCCACTTCTCAGGCGAGTAAAAATCCCTCTCACGACAAGTCATCATTTTTCCGTTCCTCAGTGCTCGTCCCGACATCACGCTCGCCTATGCACGAGAAATCAAGTCGCATTACTAGGAGAAGGGAAATAAACGAATTGACGATGAGGATGGGCGTTGGTGCCATTGGAGGGAAAGTGGAGGCAGGCCCTGTACCCACGATACCCTCTGAAGCTGAAGATGTTCAGCCTGTCACAGGAGAGGGCTTCCATCCGCCGCGGATAAGTCGTAGACGAATGTGGGAGGAATGGGGAAACAGGATCGAATTATGGCTGGATGTGCGACGAATAGCTGATCGGGCTGTTGGGAACATAATGTCCAACAACACTCATGCTAGCGTTTCTCTAAACAGTATTTCATTAAAGCCTACCATCGTTCCTTGGCCTGCTGTGGAGGATGCGTGGATTTCCCATGGGGCAAACCGTGACCTACGAAGACAGTGGTTTAAGGATGTTTCGCCTTTGCGTGGGGCTCGCGAGGAGGACCAAGGGGAGGTTGAAGGCTCTTCTAAGGATGTCGACGAAGTAGTTGAGCGGCTCAAAAATGACGAAACCCTCGATGCCCACGAGGATCGTTTGTTATCATGTATCGTCAATTCCGGTGCGTCCCTTTGATTAGTTATCTACCGGACTCCTTATTTCTTTTGAAGCGACGATGCCGACGTCATTTAGTCAAGTCCATCTTCCTGCGCACACTATCGACTCTGTACGAACGATTGTTTCGCTACCTCTGCTGCACCCTCAGGCTTTCAAACAAGGGATACTCAAGGAACATAGTATGACGGGCTGTTTGCTGTTTGGTCCTCCAGGCACAGGAAAAACACTTATTGTACGAGCTCTAGCAAAGGAAGCTGGATGTCGCATGCTAGCTGTATCTCCTTCAGATGTCATGGACATGGTTCGTATGCCCTCTGCTTTAGATGATTTCATTTTACTCAAAATATACCTAGTATGTAGGTGAGGGAGAGAAACTCGTTCGTGCAGTATTCTCTCTGGCACGCAAGCTTTCGCCATGTGTGGTCTTCCTTGATGAAATTGATGCTCTTTTTGGTGCGCGAATGTCCACACGGGAGAATGGGAGCGCATTTGCTCACCGTGGTATCATCACCGAATTCATGCAAGAGATGGATGGTCTAAAGTCATCAAGAGATGATAGCGTGACTGTTATAGGTGCTACGAATAGGCCGTTTGATCTTGATGATGCTGTCCTCCGACGATTACCGAGGCGGTTGTTGGTTGATTTGCCAGGGGAACCAGAACGAGGAGGTATGTATATCATTAGATCTTCTGTCGTCCAATTAGTAGAGTTGACGTTAACCATGCATGCGTGCGCAGAAATCCTTAAAATTCTTCTCCGTGATGAATTATTGGCTGCAGACTTAGATATTCGTCAATTAGCCAAACAGACTGAGAGTTTCTCTGGGTCTGATCTTAAGCGTAAGTCTATATGTACATTCAGGCGATTAATGCTCACATACTGTCTCAGATCTATGTGTCTCTGCTGCATTGGATGCTGTGAAAGAGGGCGTTGTGCTCCCTTGGAGTCCGATCCTTAATTCAGATCGTGGATCAAAAACCAGGCCTGGAGCTCCAACCGACTTAATGGCTGACTCGAACGAGGTCAACAGCCAACCAAAGAACTCCAAATTATCTGTTGAGACTCTTTTGTCGACCTCAAAATCAGAGATACCTATAGATACCTTTTCGGCTACAAAGAGTGTGGACGCCCAAGCCCAAGTTAACTCCAAACCAAGTGTGCCAAATTCTTCCGAACAGCCTAGGGTTCTCTCTCTTCGCCACTTTGCCAAGGCTTTGAAGGAAATCACGCCATCGTCTTCAGAGTCTCTAGGAAGTCTGGCGGAGTTGCGGAAGTGGAATGAAGAGTTTGGCGAAGGGAGACAGAATCGCAGACGTCAGCAAGTATGGGGGCGTGGACGATTTGGTTTTGTGGAATATCCAAGGAGTGGTGAGAAGGGTGAGGGGAAGATGGTTTCTTCCGCCTTTCCAAGGTCCAAGATTTTAGAGATGTTGGATCAGCAATGAGCAAGGTGGACAGAGGTGTCCAATTTATTGTTTGTACATCGAGTATGAGTATTAATACTTATTTTCGGTACACAGCCATAGAAGAACTTTGGCAGAAGACAGTATATGACATTTAATTCGATGATCACGAATTATTATCAGATGTAGATCAACCACGTCGATTGTGTCGACGAGGGCGTTGCGTGGATAAAGGTGGAGTATCCTCTTCCGTTCCATTATTCACGGTAACACCTGGCCTTTTCCGTTTCGACTTGCTCGTTTTTCGTATTTGTGCTTGTGGGGACTGAGGTTGTGATTGTGAGTTCATCTCGGGGTCTTGATTCTCTTCCCAGTAGTCTTGGTCTTCATCTTCTCCATCGCTTGCACTACCCGAGCGGACACGTTGTTCTTGTTCACCTTTTCTCACTGCACTTTCACCAATGGGAATAAACTCCTCACTGTCAATTTGTCTCGGCCAGTTCTGCTCGCAGATCTTACAAAGGAGGGTGCCATTCTTGCGGATCTTGGTATATTTTTTGAAGCAGGATGGGTGCATCTTGCAATTGCAGCCTTCGTGTACGCAGGCCACACCAATCGTTAAAATCTGATTCGAAGAATCAGACTAGTAGAAGAAAGAGGAAGGAAAACTACACACCTCTCCGCATAGGGAGCAAAGGAGGACACGTTCAGGATAATTAGATTGTAAATAGGGACGGAGTTCAAGTAGTGAGCGCGGCGACAATGAATAGCGTCCACTCCTATTTGCTCAGTTCAGACCCTGGCTTTCCACCAGATTGGCTAGGTGTACTTGCTTGCTTTTGACAAGCCATCCTCTAGCAACGAAAGTTGATAACACGACCTCCACCTGACTTTTCGCTATGTTAATTTTTGGCTTAATCATGCTGATCTCTCTCATGGCGACGAGAGAGGACACGGAATATTTAAATCGCGGGGCAAGCATGATTTGCTCAACCTGGTCCACCATCGTTAGGGAAGTGAGGACGACAAGATGTCTCACGTACGAGGGCCTTGAAATATGCTATCTCTGCAGGGTTGTACTCTGTCGCCATTTGTGCAACGGCATCACCTTTCAGGTTAATCTGTATGTTTAGCCATGAGGCTCTTTCTTCAAATCAGGGTAGATGAACAGAACCGACAATTGAGTATATCTTTTGTCCTGTTCTTTGGTCCTCGAAAGCACGAAAGTGGAGTTCCAGTTTGTCAAGGGAGACGTTTACAACATCGACAAAATTTTTCCATCCATCTTCTTGAAACTGTATTCGTCCATCTCCGCTAACAACTGGAGGCTACATGAGGAAGAGCAAGATGAAGGTTCAGAGCGAGTTTCTAACCGTTCACGGCCTCAACACACTTCTTCCATATAGTCTGAGCCAGTTTCTCTGGTACTGGGCCTCTCGAAAGCATAGATTGAAGGAAAAGCCGGTTCACGTCTGTCTGTTGGACCATCTTGATACAAATGAGGGGACGGTAGAACGCGCTGGTTAATGGACGCGCACATTACATAAGTAATTCGAGTTGGATAGTCATCGTGTACACAAGTACCAGACGTAGGGACATTTGAACACAATGATAAGAAGCTGAAGTGAAGTAATAGCTTTGTAAGTGCGAAATTTGCCCTTATACTTCTACCAGTCTGGAATCTATTGTGCCGCAGTCACTGCTGACCGCATATGATAAGCTAAAAAATATTCTATGGTTTAGGCACACGGAGTGTCTTGCTGACCATAGCAGCAGCCCAACACCCAAAGAACACGCTGACCCAGTGCAACTCTCCCCGACCACCAGGCTGACCCCATAATGTAAACGTTCCATAGGGAATCCCCTGTTGTCCAGCAATCCAACCCTGTTTAGTCCAGTAGGACAGGATTCCAACAAGAGCAAGTGATGAAGGAATGGGTAGTCCCTCGAAATACTTCGCTTTACCAGCTTTATCCTTTGGCACAAGAGCAACGGTTGCGTTGAAACGTGCCAAGCGGGCAAGACCACAACAAATGAAACTTGTCAGGACTACTGTATCCAGGTATGTTCTTAGGCCCACAGAAAAAGCAAGGAGAGCAGGCGCTACTCCGAATGAAATCTTTGAACGGGTGAGATATGTTTCGACTTCAAAAAAGACCAAACCGACCAGATCAGCGAGACTGTCGAGTTCTTGTCCAAGCATACTGCTTGATTTTCTCCAGCGTGCCACCTTGCCGTCGAAAAAATCAAACATGAGACCGGCGAGGGGGAATGCGAGAGCCGTCCACAGATAGTCGACGTCATTTGTCAGGAGGTAGCGTGCCGACGAGAAGATCGAGAAGGAGCCACAAACCCCATTCATGATAGTGACGAGATCTGCAAGTCGAAAATTTCTAGACAAAAGGGAAGAAAGGACTTTGATCATGACAGCTTCAACATGTTTTGTGTTTCTTGAAATGACATACCTGACGAGGGAAAAGTGGCCTTCAGTGTCTTCATACTGTTTTAATGCGTGCTCACGCGACATGATGAAACTCGTTAGCAACGAACTGAGATCGTAGGTTGTAAGTCTGAATTATTGGCTAGTAGTGGCTCAGCCGAGTATCATGACGTTCACTTCACTAGGGAATCACGTGTATATCTCGCTGCGCACAAATTATGTGTAAATTATGTGTAAATTATGTATATGGTACAATGTGACATCAGAAACCTCCCTACTCTGTCATTGGTTCTCCCCCGGTTTTGTTTTTCCACAATTCCATGCTCCGAACAGCGTATTGGTTGGGATGGGTCACACTTTCACCCTCACCGATTCCCTCACCCTTGGCGACGCCGCAAGATGCATGTGTCATCTCGAAGACCCGTGTACACGCAACGTGATAGTGTCCTGTCTTAACAGTCGCCATAATCTCCGGTAAATCTGAAGATTTGAGACCTTGTTGGGAGTACATAGACAAGAGTGCTGTCTGAAGATTCTCCGGTGAAAAGTGTCGGTACGGACATCCAACTTCTGAGGGCCCGGATGTCAGGATTTGAAGACAGCTGAAGTCAGTCGTCAGTAAAGTTAAAGAGACGAAGGAAATAAAACACGCTTTTTTGCCGGATAATTAGCTCGTTTGCCTTCTAGACCAAATGAGTGCCGGATATTATATCGATATTCTTTATTGAATTTGTCATCAGTCAGTTTACTGAAAGATTTTCTCCAGAATGCAATAGCTTCTTCAATAGACAGGCCAAGAACCTACAGGCAATCAGCTTCACAGGTCGCGGTACAGATAGGAAGGCGTGCCTTCAGGAATAAACCGTACTGTAGACGGCCAAGGTGCTTGAGATGATGATCCCGCCTGAGGTTCTCATGCAAACTTCGCATACACATAGGGAAGTGTTTCCTCGCAAGATCATCAACCATCTCTGCCTTAATTTCACTAGCGCCGCCTGGTCCTGTGGCATTCGTCCAATCAGATGAAATACCAGCGACGAAGCCTTGGGATAAATTATCAAGGATAGGAATCAAACGACTGTCCTCATCTAAGCGAGGCATCAAACGCGCCGTGGTCTATGCAAAGGAGAGAGAGATGAGCTCTTTTCTCTCTCTAAAAGAACACAACCGACACACTTCCAAGGCTTTTTCCAGCCCCACTTCGAACTCTTGGAAAATGATGCTTGATTGCTCTCTGCTTGGCACATATGCCCATCCACCTTTGAGAAAAACCCTCCGTTTTTCCACTAAATCCGGAACCCTCGTCCATCTGACCTGCCAAGAAGGTGAACACTTTGAACATCTCCAGGAAGAAACCGAATCAAGTGGCCGGATATATCTCATACCTTGTAGAATCTCTCCTTCTCGAATGCGTCCGGTCGATCATTTTTGGATATATGATACATAGATAAGAGTTCATCACTGTACTGAGCTTTCTCTTCAATCGAGACCTGAGGGCGTGGTTAGCTGTGGTCACTCTAGTGGATTGTTCCTACAGGGATCCAGTTGAAGTCGCGACTGGAGAGGAATTGGTCTCGATCAAGGACGCTTGCTACTTCGTACCGTACTCGAAACAATATAGATTCGGCCTTGATAAATCTTCGACGAAGGTCTTCACTGTGTGACGGGAAAAATGGGTGATCGACTTGCTTAGGGATAAGTAACTTACGATCGACAAAATGCGAGTCTGAGCACAAAATGACCAAGATGATCCCTCCGTTTCTCTTCTTCCGCATCAGAGTGATCATTTGTGTGGAGAGGAACGTATTTCATGTATTGTAATTTCGTTATGTTCTTGAGTTCATCCCAGGAACGATTTCGAGCAAGGGACGACTCGATCTCTGCAAGAACTCGAAGCCTGTCTATTGCTGTGGTCTCAAATTCATCCACTGTCACATCATATAACGGTGGTTTATCATAACTTTACGAAACTCTAGTGTCAGTTGCAGATTGCGGGACAAAAAAAGACGCTTAATACACACAAGTTCAGAGTAGTGGGATATCTGAGGAGACGACCGTTGTCGACCAAGGAGAATTCTTTACTTTCATGTATAGCTTGACGATGGGTATTATTGTACATGTGTCCTCTAGGAGTGGCTAATTATCAACTAGACATAAGCAATTTTGTCACATGCCTTAGTCATCGAAATTGAAGTCCGCCTTTCCGATGCAACATATTAGTGTGCAGCTTGGCAACTTGAAGTCATCTACTAGATGTCACTACTCATTTGACAGATGTGCTTTGACAGCGGATAAACAGCTGTCTATATATTACAATCAAATCTAGATATTAAAGCAACCATAATCACCCAAAGCAATTAAGAGCAAAGATTAAACAAATGAAAGTTGAGAGAGATCAGTCGGTATCGCTAGTCTCTCGTGCTCGAGAGTTTAACAAGCGGGGTCGACGAGATCGCGCGGAACGGGACTCTGGCCGGCGATGCTCCTGCTGGTAAATAGGAGGTGGGTCCTCTGGAAGTTCCCAAACGAGGCCCGGTCGTCTTATTCTCTGACCAGGGCGGATAGCAGCGGCTTCTGTCCATTCACGAGCAGCAAGTATAGGGTCTTGTTCAGGTGGAATATTGATCGGGATCTGGCTCAAGATTGATGTCGTCGGTGAGCCTAGGACAGTAGACTAGAGCAGGAGCTTTTTGGTGAGTCATATTGTTGAGATGTCTAGAGCACTTACTGCAGCTCCATCTTGTGCTTCCAATGACGCTGTTGACATTGTGCGTATCTTTCTGGTCTTTATGTAATGATAAGCGTTGGCCAATAGAGGATCAATTGTGTGTGGCTGGTAGGGCAGACGTTGAGCACTCTGTCTCACACGATCTCTTTCCCGCTCTGAATCTCTACGAGGTCCTGATATTGGGGTGGTTCGAGATGGAGCTTGATTATGCCGAGAAGAGGTAGAAGGTAACCAGATCTCATACGGTTTAGAGTTCACGGGTTGAGAATTAAACATACCAGTGTTGCTGGCATCTTGGGATATGGGTGTGATGTAATTCTTCTGCGAAAGGGTATATTTCATCGGGGAAGCCTCCATGGGCGGTGGCGGAGCTGGTACTTCCTCTCTTGTCGTAGGTGATTGTAGATTGGAAGAATAAGAATAAGAGTTCTGCATTTGGTCTGATAAATGTCCTAGAGAAGGTATCGTAGGTGCAGAAGACGAGGTAACGGATACTGGCAAGGTTTGTATCGATGTCGTATTACACGAATCATTATACGCATGACGGGATTGTAAGACCGCGGCTCCTGGCATGATCTGAGGGTCGGATCGAGTACGGCTATGCGTTGAGATTATAGGCTGGGAGGATTCATCCGCATATTTACGTGCAACATCCTTCTGAGATATTGTCTTTCTGGTCTGCAGATCGGAAATCTGATGGTATACTGAAGCTGGTACATGTGACGGTTTACTTCTCTCGTCAATCCTTGTATCGACGTCATAATTATGTCTGAGTGAATATACCTCTTCTGTATCTGGTTTCGTATCTTGTTTCTCGCGAGCGGAAGGCTGTCGGGGTATGTAAGCGGCCAATCCGGATCGAGACATCTCTCCAGGAAGTGATGGTTGAAAAGTGTGATTGTCGGCGACAGCTATTTTGACACGAAAGCTCGAGGTATGATGGGAAATATTAGGAGAGGACCGCAAATAGTTATTCTCTCTGATTGGTAGATCTGGTTGCTGATTAGGTAGAAAGGAATGGATGTCTCCAGAGGGACTAGAATCTCCTGTCCGTCCATGCCTCGGTGACTGTTCCCCATGGCCCGGTGGACTCTGAGGGCGTGAGGTTGCATCATTGCCGGAGTGTCCATGAACTAAGCCGGGCGAGTTATCTAGATGTCTGCGAACACCAAGGGGATAGGAATGAACAGGGACGTCGCTTGGTTTTGGATGTGATAAAAGCTCAGCTAGCCTGGAATCCTTGATTTGTGCCGAACTTTTTTGACTTCTTGAATCGACTTCTTCATGATGAGTGCTCGTGCGTTGAGCAGAGACAGCGACCGGATCGTGAGGAGGGGTGCGTTGGGAAGAATAGTTGTCTGAATCATATACATTTCGGTTTTTGTCATCAGTCGAGGGAAGTTGTGAGTATGCCGGAGGCTGTGAAGGCTGGAGGCCTGGCTCTGAAACGTATTGAGCCATCACGTCTTCAGTTTCAGTAGATTCTGTCCTTTGGACATAACGTGGATCTGTAGAATTGACAGTGCCACGGCTACCTCTATGAGCTTGTCTCGATCCAAGTGTTTGGTCGTCATCAATATTCCCGTCTCTAAAAGGTGACAATTTGGGCTGATCATCCCTTGGTCGTACCTGAGGCGAACTCTCCTTGTGTGAGTGAGGCTGTGTTGGACGGGTAGGCTCTCGTGCAGGATTTCCTGAATTATCCTTGCGGACAACCGTATCATTATCAAATTGGGCGTTGACAACGCTAAGATAGGCAGCTTGAGGCTGCACTATACTGGGTTGACCTTGTCTTGATGAAGTATCAAGGGCATTCCTTGATTGTGACGGGAATCTACTAGAAACAGAGTGCCTGGTGCCAGCAACTGTGTTCGATCGATCCACTTCAGGAACCGCCAAGGACTGAGTAGAGGGAACGACAACCCTCATTTGTGGCGAAGGAACTTCTGATCGAATCGTACTTCTGGGAATGGTGGTTCCAGGCCTCGCTATTTGTCCTCCCAGGTGGGCTATTTCCTCCAGTTGTTCGTGATGTGGGACAAGAATGGGTACTCCACGTGCATCATGTTTCCGCTTCTGAGGCTCAAGCTCCAATATTTCCTGAATTGTACTAGGCTTGTTAGACAGAGGAAGCGTTGCCGGATGTTTCCCATGAATTGTCCTGACAGGCTCAAGCACCGATGTACAGAATGCAACGTTACTCTCTCTCACATCTACCCTCGAGTTCTCCGGTTCGATTTCCTTTGAATTCGGTTTGTGCTTTGATCCCCCTGACCCAGTCAACTGGACATCTATGAAGTGGGAGCTCTCGGCAAGGGGTGATCGAGGAGATGGATTAGTCCCTTGCCGTCCAGTTTCTGTGTCACTGTGATAACGTCGGTGACGAGGGAGAAGGATACCGTGGTTGTCCATTGGTGGGGGAGCGCGTGCCGAGCTGTGATACCGTTTTTGGTGGTTACGTCCGACTCTCAGAGATTCTGATAGTTGTATTCTTCCAGGTTGAGTCTGACCTGGCGAAATGGGCGTACGAATGTCATTTTCCTGACGATCAAACTGATTATTCAGATCTTGGCGATACAACAGAGATGTAATTTCTTGCGAGGGGATCTGATCAGTGTGCGTTAGTTTCGAGTCCTGTTTACTAGGATGTAGAAGGATTTTGTCATTGTGTTCATGTTCAGAAGTCCCATTGCAGATCTTACTGAATGGGTGAGGTGGAGAAGGACAAGATGTATGAGTTGGTTTGGTGTCAATCAAAGGGCTCATAAGATCCTGACGGGTCTACACAGCATTATAAGTACAAATATACAAGGTCTGCATGTTAACATACCTCATATTGGGTAGGTTCAACGTTTGATTGTTTTTCTGTAATATCAGGTCCTCGCGACACAGCTGCGGGACTCAGAGGATCTAATGGTAGACTCTGTGATAGCTGTTGAGCGCACTCTTCTTGGCGATTCTCTTGAGAACCACTTTCTTGTCTCGTGGCCTGTATATCTTGTGGAAGCTCCGATTGCATCATATATAGAACACATACCATTATCTGTTCTTGGATTGGGAGATCTGTGGGCGGTGTGGAATTGGTGGCAGGAGTAAGGCTTTGAGAGAATAGAGGACCATATGGACTAGGTCGACTGAGGGAGGAACTTTGGGCGTTCGATCTGACGGAGTCTGTAATAGGAACATAGGAATAATGCTTCTGACTTTGGTCTGATGTCAAATCTTTGCTGGTTGGAGGATTGGATGGGGGACGTTGGACAACAGAAGAAGGGTATTCGAGGAGTTCTTTGGCAGAATATGTCGCAGCTTTCGGATATGGAGACGGTTTAGCTAGCAACTGGGCATGAACTTCAGTTGACTCGGATGACTGGGTATCTTTCGATGAGATGGTATCTTGAGTATTAATCGGAAGGACGTGAGGAACCAGTGGCTGGGTAGTCGCTGAAGGAAATGAAATATCTTGTAGGCGCTCACTGGCAGCAGTGAGGGCAGTAGAGTTGAAAACTGCAAGTTGAACAGCTTGTAACTGGTGTTCTGTGGATTTAGGACCTGACGGGGACGAAGACCAGGCTGATTTGAGAAAATTCATTGCATCTGAGTTTGATTGTTGAGTAGATGGCCGTGCATCTGATGCAGAAGCCCGACTCTTTCGCTGGGCTTCCTCAAGTAAACGACTAACATGACCAGAGCCTTCCAAAGTTGAGGCGCGAACATCATTCAAAGTGACGCGAGTCCTATATGTCGGAACAATCGGCACAATATGCTCTACTAGTTGAGTGGAAACACCGGAGGTAGGGCGATCAAGAGGTTTCATGAAGAGTTGGGTATGTGTAGGAGGTGACGGGCGGATTTCTCGAATAGATGGTAGTTTTGGCCTTAAAGGATCTGCACTGGGCCCGGATAGATCCTTGCTTAACTGACCAACCATGTTCTGCTGAAACTTGAAACGTCAATACAGACAGGACGATCCTTTCGACATGGGAGCCCACCTCAGAGATATACCAGTCCTCTCGAGACGATTGTTGTGGGTCTTCTTGACGAGGTATAGAGATATCCATACCTCCGGTAGGGTTATGTGACTTTGAGTTCCGGTTTGCGATGATGTCTTTGGGTGAACGCCCAGTCTCTCTGTCTGGAAAGATACACCCCTCTGATTTGGATGGTATATCAGCTTGAGCCGCCAAAGGCGGCAGGCGCTGCCTCTCGGATTCTTTTGCTTTGCTTGTTTCTCTTTCAGAGTCGCTAACCTGACGGTTCCCTCTTCTTGAGTGGGTGGAGCGTTTATCGTTTGCTGTGGTGTCTGTCAAGACAGCTTCAGGAGTTTCGCGACGGCTTTCACCACGCCATCGACGTTCTCTATCTTCGCATTCCCTCTCACGTTGTTGTTCCCGTTCGTCTCGTTCATTGTTTTTCTTGTCTTGTCTTCCACGTTCTACCTTGAATAAATCTACTTTCTTTTGGTCAGACTCTCGTTGACGAAGTTCCTTGCGCCAACGCTCCTCCCTACGTCGATCCCTATTCAGACGTTCGCGTTCCTTGCGTTCACGCTCGTCTTGTTCACGTTCCCACATTTCCTGCTGCTGGCGTTCTCTTTCTCGCTGCTCGCCTGCTCGATGTTCCCTCTCTTTTCGCTGTAACTCGAGCTGCTCTCGACGATCTCTCTCAGCTTGTCGTTCCCTTGCCTCCCTTGCCTTCCTTTCTCTTCGTTCTTGCTCCCCTAACTCATTTGCTCGCCGTTCCCTTTCTTGTTGCTCTTTCGTCTCTCTCTGTGTCTGGTCTCGTAGCGACTGTGATTGCTTAGCTTCCATTTCCCATTGCAGTTTCTCTCTCGCTTGTTTCTCTTTCTCCTTATTGCGCTCCTTTCCTCTCTCTATTTCTATCTCTCTCCCTCTCTCCCTCTCTCTGGCCCTCTCCTTCTCCTTCCGCTCATTTCGACCTCTATCTTCGTCCTTCTGCCTCTCCCTTGTCCTATCCCTCTGTTTCTCCTTTTCTTTGCACTCCTCCAAGCGCTCCCTCTCGTTTACCTTCTCCTGTTGTTCCCACTGTTGAACATCTCTAGCCACCCTTCCTCGAACTTCCTCTCGATGACGTTCTCTACGTTCTTCGCCTTTGTTTTCTATCCGCTGACGGTTATCAGTGCTGAGTTCCTGGTCAGGTCCGCCCTCGCGTGATCTTTTATTGCGATCGAGATAATCATATCTTCGAGGTGCCCGAGTTCCGCTACCATCACTTTCGTCAACCTGTCTGAGACGCTCCTTATTTCTGCTTTTATCCGTTATTCCCATCTGTGTATTGGCTGAAATTTGCTGTTGTGATACAGGAGGTGCAGGCGCCTGCCATGATCGGCCCAGCCTCCCAGATTTGGTACGAGGATCAACATTATTCCCATTGCCAGAAAGATCTCTTGCCTCATTGCGTTTCGAGGAAGACCCAGCTTTTTCCTTAGAATCATCCAAAGGCTTCAGGTTGGGAGGGTGACTCTGGGGCAAAGGAAGAGGGGGCAGTATATAACGACTAGTTGAAGAACCAGGGACTGTTGAGAGTTGGGTGGAATAGTCTGTTGTGACGTGACCAAGAACACCAGAGTTGGGAACGGGACGAGGCCTAACGGTCTTGGATGCGCGTTGCTTCGAGGGGTTATGGATCTCATGCTCAGCACTATTGTTAAGCTGTGAACGGTCTTTGTCCATTTGAGAAGAGGGAATGCGCTGCCTGTAAATGACATCTTTGGCCCTAGATTGCGAAGCGCCCGGTTGGCTATCATAGAAACGCTGGAAGAAACTCTTCATACAGAAGCTTCAGATAGATATGGAACAGGAAGAATGAGTCTCGCTGGTGCCAATATAAGTGGGGCGTTGCAACTGAGGGTCATGAAATGACACCTTTGACATGAGGTGAGGGTTGGATTGCAGATGCTTCCATTTTTAGGATGAATCTGACGTGCATCGAAAACTGGGATGAATTGAAACATAACAACCCAGCGCCAATTAATTGAAAACGTGCACTAATATAAACCAAGTAGTTATGTATGCCAACCACTGAATCTACAACGACGGTAATAGTTGCACATAGCATACATCGTTGCTGATAGGATACAGGCATCACAGATGATACACATTACCAGGCCTACTTCAGAACAAAGTCGACTTGTATGTTCTATCAATCGTTTGATCTTACACAATTTTGACTCATTACACGACAGTTGAACAGCGGTCAAGCTGCTGGAGCAACACTCCCTATCGAGACAATTTAAGGATTGTGTGGTATAGAGAATATAATCGAGAGACACTTAGCGAGACGCGACAGGCAATGAGTCGGACAAAAATAATTTGTAGTCGCCCTAGTCATAAAAATTCGCGGTGCCTATATACGAATTCGAGCGGAGATTGCCGTTTACGGAAAATGCCGTCACACTGGCGTAAGGTCGTATCAAGGCCGTTACAAGTCCATATTTCATTGCAAAGATTCTGCCTTCCACTCCAGTAGATCATATCTCTACTCCCCGTCGACTTGTCTAACTAATATTTGTCGGCGTGGTTACGGTCACACAATGGTTCGTCTCTTCGAGCTGCGCATCCCTCTCGTACGTGGGACTGATCATCACTTCTAGAACGACACTATGGAAGTTTTGGACGAGAAGACCAATGGCGCAATAGCTATCGAAGACATTCCACCAGTTACAGATCGTATGTGTTGTTTGTCTCGCCCCCCCCTCATATAAGCCTGAGTATCTGGATGTGCTGCGTCTCAGATGAGGCTTTCGTGGCCAGGCACATGCCCGACCTGGGATACGACCAAAAAGATTTCACAGCTTTTACCTGGCACTTGAAGAACTGGAGGAAACTAGAGAAGAAGCTTACCAGTCCCGAGTTTGAGTGCGGCGGGCACAAATGGTCGGTGCATTACGTTCAATGTATTCCGTACGTATTATCTTATTATGTGATTACAGGCGCATACTATTGTTTCCCTTCGGGAACTCCAATGCCCCCCCTAATGACACAGTATCAGTTTACCTTGATTATGCTGAACCCAAGAAGTCACCGGAAGGCTGGCACGCTTGCGCCCAGTTTGCCCTTGTCATCTCAAATCCCAACGATCCCACTATTTACACCGTCAGCCGTGAGTGCTGTCTGATGGGATTTACCACATTTACTGATATCACCTACAGATGCCCATCATCGTTTCATTGCGGAGGAGTGTGACTGGGGCTTCACACGATTTAGTGAACTACGTAAACTGCTCTCTGTGCTAGAGACACAGTCTCGACCAACGATAGAGGACGAAGCTGCAGATGTCACTGTGTTTGTTCGGGTTTTGGAGGACCCTACAGGCGTCCTGTGGCACAATTTTGTGAAGTGAGCCTCCCGACTGAGCTTACCCTCTCTTGATTGAGGTGATTACAGTTATGACTCAAAGAAAGAGACGGGCTACGTAGGTTTGAAAAATCAGGGCGCTACATGCTACATGAATTCGCTGCTCCAATCATTATATTGTACTCGATATTTCCGCAGGGTGAGTATGTCATTCTGTGGTAGTCACCTTATTGACATGTGCCCAAGGCTGTGTATCAAATACCAACAGAAGAAGATAATCCAACCGAGAGTGTTCCTCTTGCTCTCCAGAGGGTATTTTATCACTTACAGACATCGGATCAGCCAGTCGGTACGTTCATGCTCAGTTCTTCAGTTCATGTCTTAATCCGAGTTCAGGGACCACGGAACTTACAAAGTCGTTTGGGTGGAAATCTCTTGACTCCTTTTTACAACATGACGTTCAGGAGTTCAATAGAGTACTACAGGATAAGCTAGAATCTAAGATGAAGGCGCGTGTTTGGCGCTGACAATGACTAGCATGATGCTGACCTATGTCAGGGTACGAAAGCGGAAGGTGCTATTGCGAAGCTCTTTGTCGGCAAAATGAAGAGCTATATCAAGTGTGTTAACGTTGATTATGAGTCTTCGAGGATAGAAGAATTCAATGGTAGGTCGATGCTTACTGCCCGTTCTGACATCCTAATTACTCGATCAGATATCCAACTTAACGTCAAGGGGATGAAAAATCTACACGATTCTTTCAAAGATTATGTGGCGGTGGAGACGCTAGATGGCGAGAACAAATATCACGCAGAAGGCTATGGGCTTCAAGATGCCAAAAAGGGCATTATATTTCAATCATTTCCCCCAGTGCTTCATCTGCAACTCAAACGATTTGAGTATGATATTCAGCGGGATGCAATGGTTAAGATCAACGATCGTCATGAGTTCCCCTTCGAGATAAACCTTGCCGAGTTTCTTGATTCCTCAACTGATCGATCACAGTCTTGGGTCTACAAGTTGCATGGTGTCCTTGTTCATTCGGGAGATCTCCATGGTGGCCACTATTTTGCTCTCATCAAACCTGACGGAAATTCCAGGTGGTTAAAATTTGATGATGACCGAGTAACGCCCGTAACAGACAAGGAAGTCCTTGAAGAAAACTATGGTGGTGAACCTTTGAGTGGGCTACCCCTTGCTCTTCAGCGCAATCAAGTCCGTGCGATGAAACGTTTCACAAACGCTTACATGTTGGTTTATATCCGTGAATCTGCCCTCAATGAAGTCCTTCCACCCTTCGCCGACGAAGACACTCCAGCTCACCTGAGTGCGTTCACTCTTCATATGGGCTGATTTGAACTTATTTTCCCCAAGAACGCCGCATTGACGAGGAACGTCTTCAACTGGAAGCCAAGAAGAGGGAAAGGGAAGAACAGCATCTATTCCTGACTGCCAAGGTACAAATATCATTCAAGGCCATTGAAATGATCCTGATATTTTCTCCAGGTCATTACTGATGATACTTTTTCCCAACATGAGGGCTTCGATTTAGCTACTTTTGATGAGAAGAACTGGCCTGCCTCGGATCTTCCCAGCTTCCGTGTGTTGAAAACCGAGACATATAGTACATTCAAGAGCCGGGTAGCAGAGCACTTCAACTATCCTGAGGATCATATTCGTCTGTGGGTATTGGTCAATAGACAGAATAAGACTGTCCGTCCCGATAGCCATATCCCCGAAAACCAAGATACTCTCAGTAAGTCGTTCACCCGCCAAAGCTCGAATGTTTTTTGTAGCCGCTTTTTTAGCTGTTGATATGGTTCGCAATACCATGGCGGCACGGCAAAACGACCTCCGCCTTTATCTCGATGTGATTCCCGATCCTGCCAAGGTTGGTTTTTCCAGAGTCAGGAACTGTCTCTACTGGCGCTAACTTTTGGATAGCCCGATCCTGTTCCGCAATTTATTATGATTTTTCTGAAACACTTTGACACTTCTAAGCAAACGCTTTACGGTGTTGGGAAGATGTATGTCTTGAAGAGTGCTAAGGTCGGTGACCTCGTGCCTGTCATCAATGAACGAATGCGCTGGCCGGGAACACCATTAAAACTCTATGAGGTTTGTTACTCTCAACCTTGAATACCGAGCCACATCTTCATTCGTGCAGGAAATTAAACCCGGAATGATTGAGTTAATGAAACCAAAACTCTCTTTTGCTCAAAGTGAGATTCAGGATGGAGATATTATTTGTTTCCAAGTGGACCTACCGGAAAACGAGTAAGTATTAGGCACAGGTTTATTTGGTCATACTTACAATGATCGTAGAATTCATGATATAGAAGCACAAGGCTTTTACTCGAATCCTCTGCCTTACTACGAATTCCTCCAGTACCGCGTTCTGATTCTGTTCAAGCCCAAGTTAGTCGAGGCCGATATCGAGAATCCTGAGTTTAGTCTCATTCTCAGCAAGAAGCATACATATGACATCGCAAGTATTATTCAAATGTTTTATAAATGAAGTCTGACGTTGAGTCCAGATGTCGAACAAAGCAGGAGAACACCTCCGTCATGACCCCATCAAGTTGCGCTTCACAACGACACATGCTGGTAACGGGTCGCCGAAGTCGGTGCTCAGGCGGTCACTAAATCAGAGTATTTCCGAAATCATGGGACCCAATTACATCAATCCTACTACGACAGTCATACTCTACGAAAAACTCGACGTTAGTATAGTCGAACTGGAGACTAAACGTAGTCTCAAAGTCACCTGGACGGGCATTCATAACAAGGAAGAGGGGACATATCCATTCCTCTTGCCGAAAACGAACACCATTACTGATTTGACTGACCATCTATTGAAGCATGTCACTGTGACACCAAACGGTAGTCACAGAATCCGGATATTCGAGATCTCCAAAGATGGTAAGATGCAAAGGGAGTTCACGGGAGGCGAGATGATCGGCAATATTCCTGATCCCGTTGATTTGTTTGCTGAGGCGCGTCACTTGATAGTTTGGTCATGCTAATTTACTGACAGAACAGAACATGTAGGAGGTGCCGAAAGAAGAGCTAGAAGCCGATGACTCTGATAAAATCATCGGGGCTTTCCACTTTTCCAAAGATGTGGCACGGACCCATGGTGTTCCATTTAAATTCGTCGCCAAGGAGGTATGTGACAGACTCTTGAAAATGTTAACGGACGGGACTGATTTATACTCTTTAGGGTGAGAGATTTGCCGACACTAAGAAGCGGTTACAAGCAAGAATTGGGGTGTCAGACAAGGAATTTGCGAAATATCGATTTGCGCTAATTCAAGCATCGACGTTTAAGCAACCTTCTTATATTGAAGATGGTAAGTGTTTGCGAGAGTTCGCATCCATGCTTTCCTCATTGCTGAACCTTTAAGATGATACCATCTATGAGCATCAATTTGCCCCTGAAGATGTACTGGGCTTGGATCACGTCGACAAATCAGGGCGGGCAAGAATTGGAGGCGAGAAAGCGATTGTCATCAGAGGATAGACAAGCAGCCACTCCACACACCGGAACCCCAGTCACTTCATATCTCATGTTATTTCGATTCCTACTATCACTGTACCTTGCGTTGTTTTGATCACAATAATATCCTGCAACTCCAAAGATGCCGTGATATTAAGCGTAGACTGTACAAGTGTAAACTGACCAGGACGGTGTCTAATGATGTTTAGTTTTTCCCTTCTTCTTACCCTTGCAATTTAATTAGAAATGATGTGATACGGTACCAAGGAGCTGACATACGATTTTGGAGGCAGTTGTCGACTCTGCATCACTGTTTACTTGTGTGGTGGTGCTTGGACTGACACCTGGTTTGAGAGTGGAAGATATCGGCATTACTTTCGAGGCTTGGCTAGAAGGAACTGGAGGAGCGGGCACCGTCTCGAATTTCGCCTTAACACCGTACGTTTGTTCTAGAAATCAACATCTGTAGTCAGTCAATGTCCATACATCACAATGACCAAGAGACAAACCAATCTCGTGTTTAGTTTCCAAAGTCCGCTGGAACGCAACTCGCATCTTCTCATTCGCCAGCATTTCATTTGCAGTTTGGAAAATAACCTGACCCCAACCTGCAACAAAAGAATTTGCCTCAGCCACCACTTCCATGATTTCCGCTTCTAGTTCTTTTTCGGCTGCTAGGAGGCTATTCCATAGTTCATCGCCTATTGAACCTTTTTGGAGGAGATTCTGGAGTGCAGGTTTGTCTTCGCGAATTTTAAGTACGCGTTGGACATCTGCCATTGCACGATGGATGAGGGCAGACTTGAGTAAAGCATCGGATGCTGGGGGGTCTGTTTTTTGAAGGAGAGTGACGTAGGCGTTACGCTCGGGGTGGGAAGGAAAGTAAGGTTCGAATGCTTGTTCTGATTGGAATGTTAGTTAGTTTTAGTTGTGCGATGTGTGGTGTTAACGTACTGGATAGATGTCGGCGATAGAAATAGCTGAATATGAAAAGACCACCAAAGACGATGATGACATATACGACGGGGACCAGAATGGAGGTCATGGTGGATTAAAGAACCATCAACGTGTTCTTGGATGTGCTGGCGGGGTGCTTGCTGAGGTTATTACATAATATGAATTGCAGAAAGGAAAACAGAAAGGGAGTAGTGGTAACTCATCATGTTAGCTCGGGGTACTGGGTCTTTCGTCTCCCGCGGAGTCTCTTCGAATTCCTTTAAGAGGTTTGCATCGACCAAGGTATTCATGTTCTCTCTCACTCTTGTATTGCTATCCATACAGGGGGTCTAGTCGCTTCGCGAGACTCTGAAGGAAGTTGTCCCTGCTAAGCAGGAACAATTGAAAAAACTTGTGAGTCCTGTTCATATACTTGAACCAGATAATTTGACTGAATTTGTGCTAGAAAGCCGAACATTCCCAAACTGTCGTAGGCGATGTTAAGGTTTAGTGCCTCTATCCTTCGTTCTACACATGAGAATCCTGACTATATTACACAGGTTGAGAATATCATTGGTGGCATGCGCGGTTTGAAGTCGATGCTCTGGGAGGCATCTGTTCTTGATCCTATCGAGGCACTTTAAACTAAACCGTCTACTTCTCAAATTCGTGCTCATTTCTATGATCACTAGGGTATCCGTTTCCATGGTCTCTCCATCCCAGATTGCCAAAAGGTCCTTCCGCCTGCTCCTGGTGGAAAAGAGATCATTGCAGAGAGTATGCTCTGGCTCCTACTCACAGGCCAGGTTCCCACTCCTGAACAAACCCGTCAACTATCAGCTGAGTTGTCGGACAAAGGAGAGTTACCCAAGTTTATTGAAGATCTTGTTGATTCGTACGTTGTCTTGTCAGTTTTCTCATTTCGCTGATTGACTGGCGTAATTTTTTAGGCTTCCACAGACTTTGCACCCAATGACGCAGTTGGGCATTTGTGTGTCTGCGCTAAACCATGATAGCCAGTTTCAAGCGGCGTATGAAAAGGGAATGAAGAAGTCTGAATACTGGATACATGCACTGGAGGATTGTTTGACGCTTATAGCCAAGCTTCCGGCTCTTGCTGCAAGGATTTATAGGAATGTGTATAGGCCTGGTGCTGAGCTTCCTGGACTTGACAAGAACCTTGATCTCGTTGGTGAGTACAATGCAGGGAACATCACGCACTCTGGTTACAGGGTTGATTTCACAGGTAACTACACAAAGCTCTTGGGTTATGGTAGCAATCACAGCTTGACCGAGTATCTCCGTCTCTACATCGCCCTTCACGGTGACCACGAAGGTGGCAATGCTTCTGCCCATACTGCTCGTAAGTTGAAAAGTGATGAAAAGCTGTTGAATGATTCTTTTTCCTCTCCAAGACCTCGTTGGATCTACACTTTCTGATCCTTTCCTGGCATACTCTGCTGCCCTGTTTGCCCTTGCCGGTCCCCTCCATGGGTTAGCTTCTGGAGTTGATTTTTCTGAAAAGCTTGGACTCATCTGGTGAATGTCTATATCTAGTCTCGCTAATCAGGAAGTTCTCCGCTGGCAACTTGCCATGCAAAGGGAGATCGGTGATAATATTACACATGAGAATATCAAAGACTACCTGTGGAAGACACTCAAAAGTGGTCAAGTCGTGCCGGGCTATGGACATGGTGTGCTCAGGAATCCTGATCCTAGATTCATCGCTTTGCAAGAGTTTTGCCAGACCAGACCGGAACTTAAGGAGTCCCCGATTATTCAGTTGGTTAACAAGACTTTCGAGGTTGCTCCCAGCGTGTTAAAGGAACATGGCAAGGTTTGTGCAGTCAATCGCATGAAAGTTGGCGTGAGACTGACGTGCACTGTAGACAAAGAACCCGTATCCTAATGTGGATGCTACTTCGGGATGTGTCTTATACCATTACGGTCTGACTGAGTTTAAGGCAAGTGATTACAACTCTATTATTGAGACTTGAACATTGTCAATGTGTGGACAGTATTACACTGTTATTTTTGGTGTTTCCCGTGCTCTGGGCGCACTTACCCAATTAGTGTGGGCAAGAGCACTTGGGCTGCCTTTGGAGAGGCCCAAATGTGCGTCATTGTTATTGCGTCGCAGAAAGCTTGCTGATCATGCTTTTAGCCGTGTCTATGGATGTTCTCGAGAAGCTCGTCAAAACTTAGACATACATAGCTCCCGTGATTATCATCTACCTCTTACCTTGATCACACTACAAAAGAAAGGAAGATATAGACACAGTTTGTTGAGTACTTTACACACGTCAAGAGTCGAGTACAATGAGAGGAGCAGATGATCAGGTAGTCCTAACAAACGTAAAGGTCCAAACCGAAAAAAGAGAAATGGGTATCTAAATAGGAATGCACAAACCCACCTAAAAACGTCTGAGATGGCCAGGGCCAGCCTGCATCTGGCCCGGGGGTGGGGACCGTAGGTTAAGATCGGGATGCGGTGGTCCCCGAGGCATTGCACCTCCGAGAGAAGCAAAGGCCTGTGGAGGACCGGTGTACCCTGCAGGAGGGGCACCTCCAGGTGAGCCAGGATGGGGAGAGCTGTTTAGTGGGAGAGTACTAGGTGGTGGAGGCCCACGAGGGACAGGTGCAGGGACGGTTTGAGAGCGCTGGGGACCGCCATTTGAACGGGGTGCTGAGCCCGACGGGGCGCCGGGGTCACGAAGGGAAACAGGAGAGCGAGGAGGACCACCATTGGTAGTCCCACCACCACTCTTCTCCGCAGCCTTGATGATCTCGTCACTGGGTTATCTTTGTCAAAACTGTGGAGGCTCAAAATAGAATGATAGACAAAAAAGACATACTCAAGGAGGTTAAGTGCGGCACAAAGAACCACCCATTCGACACAGTCCTCGTTGCCTTCGCCGAGTGTCTGCCACACGGCTTTTTCCTCTGGAGATTTTCCGGTGATACTGATTCTGGTGCCACCGCCATTAGGTCCAGGAGGGTTCTTTTGGATTTTGCCGAATTCGATTCGCTTGGGCGGGATGTTATGGCCGGCGTAGGCGAAATAGAACATGCTCCAGAAGGCTGCGTTGGGATTGGGCTTGGAGATCTGGAAGAGGGGGAGATCAGGAGAGTCTGGGGAGGGGAGAGAAAGCTTGTAGATGGGAGAGATGACGCCTGTGTTGGCTATGGACCATTTAAGATTGCGAGAGGCCTCACACCGGACGACACGGGCGGCTGAGCCTGAGGCATGGCCTGGGTCTGATGCCGAGGCCTTGCTGGTGTCGCGCCGTGGTGGGAAGAGCTTTGCAACACAGAGATCACCCTGGGGCGAGGGAGTGAGAAGATAGTTTTCTGTGTTCTGGACACGATGAGCAGGAGACGAGCGGGGAGAAGGAAGAGGACTTGCATAGTTTGTGTGGAGATAGGAGTAGAGAATGTTTGTGGGCTGACCGTGGGGAGTGATGATGAGGGTTGGAAGATGGTTTGGAATGGGAGGATGGTTTGGAGAGGTGTAGACTGCGTAGATGGCGGCCATGACAATGGGAGAAGGGCAAAGGTGTAATGTCAATGTCAATGTCACTACGTGTTACGCAGGTCACACCCATGGTGGTTTTCATATGGACTCGCCTGTTACGGCGACGACGTCTTTCCAGCGATGAAAAGTATCACACGGTCTTGGGTCAGTTTCTTTCTCTGTGTACATTCCAATTTATGTCTTTATCCTTTCTAGCTCAACAAAAAGGGTTCCAAGGACTCCAGCGCAGCAAAAAAGTTCACTGCGCCCCCTGCTTCCTCTCCTTCTGCCAATCCCAAACCTCAGCCACCTCCTCCTCCAGGCCATCAGTCCAAGTCCTCGTCTTCCTTCTCCAGTAGCTCCAGTAACGCCCGTTCTTCCTCTCAGTCTCTTCACAGCATCCCCGATCGCAGATCCTCCGTCGATAGCTTGCCGCCTGCTCCTCCAATTGTCGTCGTCAGCCCAGATCCTGCTTCTGACCAGAAACGACTCCCACAGACTGCTTCAGACCGCCACTCGGCAGCACTCGATCATCATACAAATACCCCTCCTCATGCAAATACCGCTCCTCCACGCACCACAAGGGGCCTCCGTCCAAACCAGCCTTCAAACGACACCATCCCTATCGTTGGGAAACCTCCTCGAAAACAGCGCAGCAGCCGCTTTGTCGTCAAAGAAAGGGTCGAAATAGAACGTCTTGCCCCATTCATGGGTCTGCTTCCGTCTCTCCATGTATTGTCTCCTCCTCCTCACCGAGCCCCACAGAAACACCCCCAAATGAACGTCCTCAACTGTTTATAAGAAAGCTTCACCAGTGTCGTGTCCTCTTTGATTTCAATGATGCAAACGCTGAGCTCAGGGGCAAGCAGATCAAAGCGCACACGCTTCATGAGATGCTCGAGTACGTCTCCACCCAACGCGGTGTCATCACTCAGAACATCTATCCCGAAGTGGTCAACATGGTACGTTGTACTCTTGCCCTCGATCCTTGTCATCCATTCACCCATCCCCAGTTTGCAACAAATCTCTTCCGTCCAATCCCTCCCCCCGTCAATCCCGTAGGCGATGCCTTCGACCCTGAAGAGGACGAGCCTGTCCTTGAGCTAGCATGGCCTCATCTCCAGGTTGTCTACGAGTTTTTCCTTCGATTCCTCGAAAGCCCCGATTTCAGCTTGAATCTTGCAAAACCATACATTGACCAATTTTTTGTCCTCAATCTCCTCGAATTGTTCGACTCGGAAGACCCGCGTGAACGAGATTTTCTCAAGACCACTTTGCATCGGCTTTATGGCAAAATGCTCAACCTCCGTGCTTTCATTCGTCGTTCTGTCAACAATGTCTTCTACCATTTTGTCTACGAAACGGAACGACATAATGGCATTGCCGAACTTCTTGAGATCCTCGGTTCTATCATCAACGGCTTTGTCGTACCACTCAAGGTGGAGCACAGGATCTTCCTTAACCGTGTCCTCATCCCACTACACAAAGTCAAGAGCCTCTCTTTATACCACCCCCAACTGGCATATTGCGTAGTCCAGTTCCTTGAAAAAGACCCTTTACTGGCAGAGGAGGTCATGATGGGACTCCTCAAGTATTGGCCCAAGGTCAATTCTCCGAAGGAAGTCATGTTCCTAAACGAAGTTGAAGAGATCCTTGACGTAACAGACCCGAAGGAATTCCAGAAGATCCAAGTGGCTCTCTTTACGCAGCTGGCACGGTGTATCAACAGCCAACATTTTCAAGTAGCCGAGCGCGCACTTTTGTACTGGAACAACGAATATTTGGTAAATTTGATGTGTGATAACCTTGCCATTGTTCTCCCCATAGTCTTCCCAGCCCTTTATAACAGCTCCAGATCCCACTGGAATCGGTGAGCACTCCATGGATTATCTATTCCTGCTTCGTTGACACTCGCTTGTGTAGTACAATTCACAGTATGGTGTATAACGTTCTGAAACTGTTCATGGAAATCAATCCCGATTTTTTTGATGCGGTACTATCGCAATACAAACAGCGTAGAATTGAGTACGCGCAGACCTCCTCCCCCTCTCAGCCTTTTTCCCTCCCCCCCTCATGAAAATTTTTCCAGGGAGCAAGAACACGCTGTGCAACAATTTAAAAACTGGGAAAGGTTACGCCAAGTTGCCCGTGATAAAGCTGGCGACAAGCTTCCCAAGGGCTACAAGGAAATTGCCCGTCAAGCACCTCCGCCACCTGTTCCTGATGACAATGATATCTTTGACCTGTCAATGGAGTTGAATGCTATTTCAATTTCAATTGATGATGTCCCAAGTGAACTTGACGAGCAAGGGATTGAGCAGGTACCTATGACTGCTCCTGGCCTAGATGTAGGTTTACTCGATCTTAATATGACCATCACTGGTTATTGATCCGACGTTTAGCGGCCGGTTCCTGCAGTAGGAGAACACCTGGTTTCTGAGCAACAAGGCGGGTTGCACACGCGCCGCAAGAGTGTTCTTCCAGGTATGCTTCCGAAATATACAATGACCGTGGAGATTGACTGCACATGCAGCAGTTGATCCTGGCGTTTTACGGGACTTGCAAGCTCATAGAAGTTTGGATGGTGGACGATTGTCCTGATTCCTTCACAATTCCTGTGATGGCCCCCTCTATTCTTTCACATTTATACATACCACCAAGACAATTAATTGATTATATCCTCGTGTCACGCTCCTTTCCTATTTCTCTTCGTGATCACCGACTTGTGTTTCTGTTTTCGTTGATGGTACAACCTCTCAATGTGATCATCTTTTTCACTGTTTCCGCTGCCCTTTATAGGTACTGCATGTATAGTTCATGTGTATCGATTACTGCCACATTTCCACCTGTTTTGTTTTTCCAGGGAAATACCATTTTTTTGTTTCCGATTAAAGCCAACTGTTGGTTTTTGAGGAGAGTACTAATGTTAAATAGGGATGCTGTCTATGTATTTCAATCTTCTATTACACTGTCGAGTACTACATTCGCAAAAGTAATAGACAGGCAGAAAAAATAGGGGCTGTGGTGTAATTATGACGTATATGTTCCACGTGATTCGAAAAGATTCCAGGACATTCGCAAAGATTCTTGCCAATTCCCTGAGACATGGTATAAGTATGGGCCCGCGACCTCCCTCAGTCCCTACTCTTTTTCTCTCCTACTAATACTGTCCCCTCCTCTCGTGTTAGTCACAGCCGAATCATGTCTAACTCAAAAGCAATTGGTATCGATCTTGGCACTACCTATTCGTATGTAGATATTCTCCCTTTCAGATAATCACTAATCAGTTTGGGTAAAAACAATTTGGGGTTGTTAGATGTGTTGGTGTTTGGCAGAATGACCGTGTTGAAATCATTGCGAATGATCAGGGTAACCGCACGACCCCATCCTATGTCTCCTTCTCCGAAAACGAGCGTCTTATCGGTGATGCTGCCAAGAATCAGGTCGCTATGAATCCCCACAACACGTCAGTTGTTAATCTTTTAAAAGTTGGTCATTGTTAATAATCATGATCTCCAGTGTCTTCGATGCCAAACGTTTGATTGGTCGCAAGTTCAGCGACTCTGAAGTACAATCTGATATCAAACATTTTTCGTTCAATGTTGTCAGTAGGGATGACAAGCCTACTATCCAAGTTGAATACCGTGGCGAGAAGAAGGAATTTGTTAGTCATGTTTAGCCCTCAATCTCTGTCAAGCGCTAATTCGACTTCCCTCCCTTCAGTCGCCCGAGGAAATCTCTTCTATGGTATTAACTAAAATGAAGGAGACTGCCGAAGCTTATCTCGGCACTACTGTCACCAATGCTGTCGTCACAGTCCCTGCATACTTCAACGACTCTCAACGTCAGGCTACCAAGGATGCTGGGACCATTTCTGGCTTGAATGTGCTCCGTATTATCAATGAGCCTACTGCCGCTGCCATTGCATACGGTCTCGATAAGAAGGTTACTGGCGAGCGCAACGTCCTCATCTTTGATCTTGGTGGAGGCACTTTCGATGTTTCCCTTTTGACTATTGAAGAGGGTATCTTCGAGGTCAAGGCTACTGCTGGTGATACCCACCTCGGTGGTGAGGACTTTGATAACAGACTTGTCAACCACTTTAGTCAGGAGTTCAAGCGCAAGCACAAGAAAGGTATGTGAATTATTTCTCAATTTGGAAGGTTACTTATTCCAATATCTTGCAATTATGCAGATTTGTCTGGTAATCCTCGTGCTGTTCGTCGTCTCCGTACTGCTTGCGAGCGGGCCAAGCGTACCCTCTCTTCTGCTACCCAAACCTCCATTGAGATTGATTCTCTCTATGAGGGTATTGATTTCTACACCTCGCTCACTCGTGCTCGTTTCGAGGAGCTCTGCCAGGATCTTTTCCGTGGTACTCTCGAGCCCGTCGAGAAGGTCCTCCATGACTCCAAGATCGACAAGGGTCAGGTGCATGAGATTGTTCTTGTTGGTGGCTCTACTCGTATTCCCCGTATTGTCAAACTCGTATCCGACTTCTTCAACGGCAAGGAGCCCAACAAGAGCATCAACCCTGATGAGGCTGTTGCTTATGGTGCCGCCGTGCAAGCTGCTATCCTTTCTGGTGATACTTCTGAAAAGACTCAAGATTTGCTCCTACTTGATGTTACCCCCTTGTCTACTGGGTAAGTAGATCGTTCATTACACTTGACCTGAAACTGAGTCATGTTTTGTAGTATCGAGACTGCTGGTGGTGTCATGACTCCTCTCATCAAGCGCAACACCACCGTCCCGACCAAGAAATCTGAGATCTTCTCAACTTATTCGGATAACCAACCCGGTGTGCTTATACAGGTGTACGAGGGTGAGCGTGCTCGTACCAAAGACAACAATCTTCTCGGAAAGTTTGAATTGGCTGGTATTCCCCCTGCTCCTCGTGGTGTTCCGCAAATCGAAGTTACCTTCGACATCGATGCCAACGGTATTTTGAATGTCTCTGCATCTGATAAGACCACTGGCAAATCGAACCGTATCACAATCACCAATGATAAAGGTCGTCTCTCGAAAGAGGAGATCGAGCGTATGGTCAACGAAGCTGAGAAGTACAAGGGTATGTATTCTTTTCGTGTACTGTTATGGACTATGTATGCTGATTTTTCCATGTAGCTGAAGATGAAGCTGCTGCCGCTCGCATCCAATCCAAGAACGGCCTTGAGTCGTATGCATACAACCTTCGTAACTCTATCACAGATGAGAAACTCGCCGACAAATTCGAAGCCGCTGATAAGACTAAGCTTGAAACTGCTGTTAATGAGGCCATTTCTTGGCTCGATAGTTCGCAAGAAGCATCTAAGGAAGAATATGATGAGAAGCAAAAAGAGCTCGAGAGCGTGGCGAAGTAAGTGTTACGGAACCATGACACATTCAGCAGAGATTCTCATTTCTTTCTAGCCCTATCATGCAGAAACTTTATGCAGCAGGTGGTGCTCCTGGTGGTTTCCCTGGTGGTGCTCCCGGTGGCTTCCCTGGTGCTCCCGGTGCTGGTGCTCCCGGCGGTTTCCCTGGTGCCGCTGGTGGTGAGGAAGGTCCCAGTGTCGAGGAGGTTGATTAACGGGTGTCTGATTCACTTTTTGCTTTCCTCTTCCTCACCATTTTCTGCATGTCTATCTGGACTTCTTGCTACAAAATTTGTATTATAGCGCATTTTAGATAATCCAGTTGATCATTGTTTGATTGATTGACTTCATTGAAATTACTGCCCCAAGTGATTGGTTTAATAGTGAGGAGTAGAAGAGGTATGGTGTAACTGCAAAATTACATCAAGATTACAGGCCGTTCCAATAAAAAAAGGACCTGTTAGATGACCCAGTAACCATCATTAACATATCCTGCTTTAACTAATTTTCAGTACAAGTCAATGAGGTTTGATCTTTGATTTGTTTCTTTAATAAGGTGGCTAGTAGTTGATGATCGATATTGTCAAAATACCCTTGTATATCACCTTCTATCATTCAAGTTATTCAT
>Ga0157368_1000111_pt1 | contig 36901 bp, 32 predicted proteins | sample AttbisABBM3_FD_113146 | JGI IMG/M metagenome (GOLD analysis project Ga0157368, IMG submission 113146) | Fungus gardens microbial communities from leaf cutter ant in Botucatu, State of São Paulo, Brazil - Atta bisphaerica ABBM3 | ecosystem: Host-associated > Fungi > Mycelium > Unclassified ... | reverse complement strand
CATAACAGTCTTGTCTTCTGAGGAGATTTTAAGAACCTCCTTTTCTTATTTCAACCCTATAACCAGGGGAACCTCAACACTTTCCAAGATGTTGGAACCCTATTCAAGAACCACTTCCTCTTCTCACCATCTCTTAGCCTTTTTCTCTTTATACTACTTCCATATAGCTGTCTTCTTTACTCTGGCCTTCACTGTCTCTTCCAAGCAGACTAAAAACTCCTACTTCTCAGCAAATCAATGTCACATATCTTTGTGTTGTCACTTGAGAATTTCAGCCTTGAGCTCTGAGGTAGATAGAGAATAGGGTTAAGATATAGTGATAAGAAAACAAGAAGTGAATTTTTCTTTTCTTTTTTATATTAAATTAGGTACATAGAAATTTGAAGGCTTAGTCCTAAGAGGGGAATACTGTCATATGCCAAGTCCAACAATAGCCTGTCTTCTGTAGCAGTGTTATTCTTTCTACACCTTTGTCCATAACCCACCTTCCATAGTGGTGTTATTCCTCTGTACATAACTCATCTTCCACAGTGCTGTTAAAAACCCTATGAGTACTCAGTCTTTCACAGTGGAATTCTCCTATCCAAACCCTTGTCAGTATCTTGCTACTGAAACCTCTACTTGGGGCTAGACTATGAGATACCTGAGTTCTCCTATTATTATACTTGTATTTAAGAACTGATAGATACACTCAGAACTCACTCCCTTGAACTCCATTCTTCCTTCTGAAGTTGTGACCCTGCAGCAGACAGATAGCACAGCACATAAGCTGAAGCCAAGATTATTCACAAAGTCTGTAACTCTATGCTTCTTGTACAAGTTATCACACTTTGCACAAACTCCAATATAACCCTATGGACTTTCACCTTCAAATATAAACCATGCCTGACAATTACAAGCTCTATTTCAGAAATTACTATTTTATATATAGCAATATGAGAGTAAGTACCTAATAATCAGATATAAACCATATGTAGTTTATGATCTACCTAGTGTTACTCTGAATGAGCAGCCCATTTATAATTCTATCCTTGAGAGTATACTTTATTTCTGGTATAATTTAAGGGTAGAACTAATAACTACTCTTACCCTTACTCTTACCAATACTCTAAGGATATGCTCCTCCCCTAGCTCTAACAACTTCCCTTCTCGAGCAAGTGCTTCTATTGTTGTTGTTGCTTTGAAGTGGGTGCTCATACATTTCCTGGCACGATATCATGCCAACCACTCCCATCATAGAAGTTATATAGTACCACTGATCAAAGAAGAGACAGTCGGACGGTGGTCCTGATTCATTTACACAAACTATGTAGATATTGACACGAGCTACTGTAAAAATTAACTAAATTTTTGAACTGTGGTGCATTCTCCAGAAGAGTAAAGTTGTTCACGTGGGCATTGAATACGTTCTACCAATATTCCTCACTTTTCCATCATCACCAAATCTAAACATATCTTTGGCACTTAAACCAGTCCAGTTCCTAAACATCGAACAAACAAAAGAACGGTCCCGAGGATTCAAGAAATCCCTTCGCATTGTCGACATCTGACCTTCAATTCCAGCTGGAAACACGGTAATCTTGCGCAACATCATCTCAAGGATAACGTCATCTTGAGAGCAGCCACAATGAAGCTTCCCAGACCTACGTACAGCCTCAGGATCGGCCTGACCACCATGTGGATCTGGGGCTTCTTCAATCTTGACAACGTCCGTATGATATGGGCACATGGTCCGGCCGTCACCACCTGTCAGTAAGTGAAGTACTGCGTCTTGACTGTGGAACATCGCCCTGCCGAGAACAGCTGCTTCAGCACGAATGAAAAATCTGGCAGACAATTGCATTGGCTTTTTGAGCCGACAATATTCATCAAACTCATGAGCCAGATGATCTATATCACAGATGAGTTAAAAAAAGAAATGGAAATGGAAAGAAGCATACCAGCAAGCTCTTGTTTGACTTTCTTCGAATTGGTGAAGAACTTTCCAGGTTCCAAAGCAAGCGTCTCGTGAGAACATTGGTCGACGTCAAGGTAGTTGACCTTGTCCAAAAGGTCGAGAAAACTAAGAAGATGTCCATTCGAGAGCGGGTCCATCGGCTGAGGTACATCCCTTGGCGACGGTGCTGGAACTGTCCTATTCCAAATACCGCTCGAAGGATGACATATGATGCACGGATCCGTCTCAGGTACTGGAGCGTGAAACCAAGGTGGATTAAAAGCCTCATTTAAATTGCGCTCCGGGTTATTTCTAATGCTTCCTTCCCCGTATCTCGAACCTTCAGGGGCACGTAGTGGATTTATGAGCGGTTGCCAGGACTGCCTCCTGTCCAAGGTCCACTGAGAGCTTGAAAAAGTAGTTCGAACATCAGATGATCTATCTACAAACCACATGTCGTGCCTCGCTCCAGAGAACGATGGTCCTCCGACATTTGGTGGATGACGGGAGTCTGGAGCCGAATAGGTCACTGGAACAATAGAAGCAGGTTGCGAAACAACTTGATGATTTTGATTGGGGTATTCAATTGCAGGAACATCGAATCTTGGGAAGAGAGGTGGATATCTCCACGGCATGACGGGATAAGCAGTTGGTCGACTTGACATGTTTTGCCTTTGATTCATGGTTTCCTCAGGATTATACACCGGACTCGAAAAGGAGCGTTGGTGGTTGCATAATCTGCACTGGAGACTACGGTTGTCTGTTGCATTGGAGGGATAGGCCACGTAGTGAACTCCGTTCCTAGTGCGTTGTGCGGGCATTGTTCAAACAGAACAAAAAAAGATCACGATGCCGATAGAAGCGAAGTCAAAACAGGTATGAGAGCAGCTGCAAGGAACTAGGGAAAGATGGGGTCTGAAAACAAGAAAACGCGGATGAAACCAACGATATATATATCTTTTAGAAAGACCACACCAAATCTTGATTATACTCTTCCGAGTAATAACACCCTGAATTTTTTTTTCCGCCGTTTGGAGCTGTGTGCCTCACCATTTTCGCCTCTTCGTAATAAGAATATTGATACTTAGAATCTAGATTGGATTAGCGTGTCCGATAGTAATGCTAGATAATTCTATCTCACCTGACCTTGCGTACCCTCGGAGCGATAAAGGGTGAAATTTTCTAACGAGTGAATTCATACGCCGCTAGGTCCGAGCACTACAGTGGCACTGTGTTGTTTGATCACGTTGTATGGATAGTGATGCATAATCGGTACAACACAACTAAAATTAGATCACTTGTCAATTTTTTTGTAGCAGAGTACATGGTTTTCAGCTTTGCTAACCAATGCCATGTCTTCCCTCTGCTACGAGTATCTGGTACTTCAACAGTAAGAAATGGCAGAAAGGCGCCTGAATATAAAACTATTAATAGCCTTCTATTTTTATCAACGGACTGTGGACTGTCTGCATACTCACACGATTTTTACTTGTTGCGTGTTCCATGACAACGTTTTCAAGTCATTTTTTTCAGTGAAACGACCAATTCTACATCATTAATTAATTTAGTCAAACCCACCCTGTACATTAGTAACGGATCAGCGAATCTCCTCCGAAGTAATCTACCTGATAGACCCTCGATCATTACTCGGTTATTACGACTACAATAAGAATTATTTCTCATGTGTTAAATCTGTTGTTCACTACGATCACCGATCTGAGATCAGAATTTTTCCAAGATATTGGGGAGCTATTTGAAGATGGACGTGACCGTTCAAATTCGACATGTTTCATGACTCAGATACCCTGATTTGTGTCAAGACAGAAGGGCCTTCCTTCTCTCGTGTCCGTGTCCATTCCCTGCCAAAATTAATAACGCACGTGAGAATTGACCTAGATACCATTTTCCCGCTCCCCCTGAATCTCGAGAAATCTCCGACGAAAAACCAAATTTTCACAAAACAAGGAGTTACCAGACATCAGATGGGTATCTAGTTTGTTTCAATGAAAACTGAACTTATACACGAGTTAGACAGCAGAAAGGACTCGACAATTCAGAAGCACAGGTGAGCATTCATTCGATGAGCAAACAAGCAAGTGGTCCAACTTTGTGGGTAAAAGTGAAGGAGTGAGGAACCAGTAAGAACATCAAGAACGGCAATGGATGAACATGTAAATTACCAGGAGCTCTGACACATGAACAATGACTAACAATCAGATATACATACAATATCTCCTCCGAGGCAGCCGCCTTTTCAACAGCATCAAGTACATGAGATAATTGCACTTGAGGGTAAGTATGAATGAGTAGCAGCCAATACATGCAAAGTGTACCTTTCCTACTGAATATTCGTAACATCATTAAACACCATAAACAGAATCTCAGATCCAGAAACGATGACAAGATAACATAAGAATTGTGGACGATGAGGCTTGACGGAAGGATGAATACAACATTTGGTGAGCAAGGTATAAATCGTGAGTGAAAGGAAGGCCAGTTTGAGGAAAAGTATACAGGTAGAGGCAGTCCGTCTTGATCAGTCGATCTATATACTCCCGACACTGGCAATGCTCTCTCTCATTTTGCCCTTGGCATCATGCTGGTGATGATGTATGCTGGAGTCCATTGACGTTGAATCCGTCACCACTAGCTCTACTACTCCCATCTCAATAAGTGGTAACTCCTCTTCATCCTTGTTGGGTAGTGACGTCTGTGAAATGCTACCGGAAGACGCTGGCCTTGATGTCAAAGGTGAAACTATATTTGATGCCGGAGGGTGTCGTCTTGGCATAGCGATGAATACCGCTACTCGTACCTCCGCTGGCGCCCTGGAGCCACCTAGATCCGTCATTTGCGTGAGCTGCTGCTCTGCTCCCGTGTAATTGTTAGTAAGAGCGGATTGGCCGAATTGAGGTCCTGACGGAGTTGGGTTCAGTGCTGTTCCAATGCTTCTAACAACACGACGGAATAATGTTGTGTTTTGACCAGTATTGCTTCCTCCGGCCGCTCCACCGCCGCCTGCTGCCGCTGCTGCCGTTCCTGCAGCACCACCGTCGGTCTGGTCGGATGCGGAATCTATCTTCCTAATCGAATCGCAGACATACGTCGCCATTACCGGCTTTATGCTCTCCCACTCTTGCTCATCCATCTGTTGTGGAGGCAGTTGGTCATTGAGATCGAGATACAAGTCCCACATCCTCGGCTTCTTTGACAGATCAATTCTAGGTACTGTACGTCCATTGCCAGGAGGAGGGGGCATCCATGTACCATTGCGGATTGCCTCTTCGACCATGCGTCGATGTCGCCTGCGCAGCAAGAAGGAACGCACGACGATAGCCGCAGATACACTGAGCAATAAGACTAGGGTAGCGAGGAAAGTATAGACTGCGATTTCATTAAGAGGGCGTGAGTTCAGTTGTTCAGATTGGGCTCGGGGAGACAAGAGGGGATTGGTGGTTGTGGGGAGCTGGGACGTACGGTAAAGAGAGGCGGAGGAGGCGATTGACCCGCCGCCACCGCCGCCGCCACTTGGGTTGCTACTGGGTGTGTTTGGTGGTGGGGAGGATGACGGGAGGGGTGTGATGTCTGACGAGGAGGACGCCATGGGCTGATGTGGGAGAGAGGATGCCGTGGACAAAAAAATGAATGTCCGCACCACCTGTACTTGCCGAGAATGATGGCGTCACTAGCACTACTCCTTCCAGGGATCATGTGGCCTCGCTATGCTAGACTAGACAAACATCATATATTTGCGAACGTCGAGAGGCGCCCTCTCTCTCTGCTGTATCAGTGGAAAGTGCCGTTATGGGAATCACGACCGTCGTCATAGTGATACCCCATGTGGATGACACAAATTCAACGTCCTCGCTTTCACATAACTCACCCCCCCCCCTTTAAGCGAGGTATGAGAACGATCATCCAAAGTGCGCAATTAAAGCAACTCTGCACTGATTAATGAGCGGTGATCATTAATTATACACCATGACGCGATCGTGAACAGTGCACTAGGAAGGTATGCAAATTCGGCACACGTCATACTAACTAGTGGAAAGACGGGCGTACTTTGTAACGTAGACTTCAAACAGTAATGACGTATCACTTGTGATTAATTGACCACAGCAAAGCATGTTCCTGAAAAGTTTGTCAGCTATTGGCTTGACACTTTCATGTTCCATATACATAGTGGATCATTCAAAAAAGGCGAGCAGGGTCTCTACAGTGTCATATCAGGGGTAGGGTACAGGGAGAGTGAGAGATAAAAATCATACACTCATCGTTATCGTTGTATATATACTCGTGCTCTGTTTTCGAGGCATCAAAGTGGAGTTTGGTTTCTCGTCCTCCAAGCTACACTGTCCTGACAAGACCGCAAACCGGCGGAGTGTACTCGTATTTGGGACCGTGCATAACCTGAGACCTCAAAAAGCGGTTGTCCTCGAAACATCACCGACATAAACCTTGATTTATCCAAAAAGCAAGATGAAGTATTGATCGCACATCATGTATAAATACGCTATCACAAACAAGGTACATTTTTCCACCACAAAATGACCCTATAAAATATCAGTACATGTCCCTTATCAACCCATGGTTCGTTTTCGTGCCAACTCATGTTCCCTACGATTTTCATATTCCAAACAGACGGATCAATGGGGTTCCTGTAAAAACGGATCCGTGATTATCAAGATACTAAAACGGAGGTAAATGTTACTTGTATCCCGCAACATAACATGACATGGCAGCAAAGACATACCAAGCTCGGCCTTCCAAAACAAATCATGATTTCCACCTTGAATCTGGACCTGGGACGATCCATGCAAGACGAAACTCCTAATATTCCCATTGCGAACAAAACTACTCATCATATTTCCCGGAAGCTCCACAGTGCCTTCGGTGTTGGGAGGCATCGATATTTGGACATGGAAGACATCATGACCATCCTCATCTGTGTCAAGACTCCATGCAACATCAAACCGTCCAAGCGGTGTTTCAAAACCGCCCTCCGCTGCAGAGACGCCGGTATTCAAATGCGGAGCAAGAGCCCATGTTTTTCCTTGAGTCGATGTTACAGACAATCCTAGAAGATAAAAAGTAAGTGCAGATGTCGGTCCCGAGCTCCAACCGTGGCTATGTGAAGTGTACGCAGGATCATTGTCATAACCAACATAATAACGATAACTATAACCAGCCTCAGTTACGGACTAAAGCAAGTGTTGAAGAAAGAACCTCAGTGATCCGTTCGCTGTGAGACCCTCCAAAAGCGTGCTTTGCACGGAAAGGTTGGTGTATAGCATATAACCCCATGTTCTCTCAAGAAGATCCATTGCCCGCATATCTTCCCCAGCAATGAAATGGGCTTGAAGCTTGACACTGATCAGCTACTTATCAACTTACAATGATCAATCAGGCACACCTCAAAGCCACTAATGAAAGGACTGATGGTATCCGGAAGTTCGGGTGGAACTGGTCCAAGGGAATTCCAATTCTTCTCTAGTCCTTCGCTTATGCGTTGTTTTTTGTCTTCCAAGTCGGTCAAATTGAACATCACAGCCAAGGAGTTGGCATCTTGTGGATGCAATGTAGTAGTGAGATTGTCCAAGTACAATCCAGCAGAATCGTCCCAGAATGCCTCATTGTAGCGCCCCTTTAGGGCTGTTGCATTAGTAGACCAAGCAATCGCTTGTTGTGTCTCATCTAGCTGCATAGCCAGAGCTGCAGCAGTAACGAGGACCTAACGATAATCAAAAAAATCAAGTTTCGACCTAAAAAGTTAACCACATATCCTCTCATACCTGGTAAAAGAGAGCATTTCCTTCAGCATTATGACCGCCTCCACCTTGTCGGGCCCAGTCACGTAAACCGGTAATGTTGATGAGCCCTGTCTCGTCAACTTTCCCTTCCAAAAAACCCACAGCCTTCGTAAAATTTGACCATAATTCTCTCACCCACTCTGTGTCGCCAGTGAACAGATGATAGTTATCTACAGATCTTTATGTTAGCCCTTAATGGATGATCAAACAACTGGGCCTATCAAGCCCAAGGAAAAACTGACAAACTCCAATGAGCGTCCAGGCGTGATAAGTATCGGAGCCTTGTTGGCTCAATGGAGGCCCTGATTCTGGAAGCGCGCCACTCACGGGGTTGATAGCAGCGAACATTGTGGCCAGAGCGTTTCTGGTCGGTATAAGGTCATTAGTTGAGACGAACTGGGTAGGGACAGCGATTCCCATGTCACCTTGAAGCTATTGAGTTAGTCTTCCTGAACAGGAGAAGTACATTTACCAGGCCAAACAGCACTACATGTTTTTATAAATCAATCTAAATGAACTCGTCAATTAGATTAATTAGATCGACATACCGATCACGTTTAGCACCATCTACAATTATTGGACCTGCGACCCCGAGATGGGCATCGTTCTCCCAAGCTGTAAAACACCTCGCCCTCAGTGGAGGGCAACCACTTATACAGGAGCACTCACATCCTCTGGGAGCAAAAGGAACATGGCGGCCCGTATCAAGCGGAACAGTATTGGTCTGGACCGTGTAAGCACCTGCATACCAGACTGGATAGACACAGAATGGGAATCAACATTCGCTACGTAGGGCAGAAGTTCTGTGAATCACGTACTTTTGGTCAGGAAATCTTCATCATGAAACGTTGGATGTTTTGCAGAGAAATATCCTGTATATGCGCGTAGGTCTGGGAAATGTGGCATAAAAGAAATTGAACATGTCACGTTGGACAAAGTCAGGGGCGCATCAGAAGTTGAGATCAAGGTTAGAAAGCGAAAGCCGCCTCTCAGGCTGGCAGAAGGCTGTTCCCATAAGCCTTGGGTGAAAGGTGTCTGAAGATGCAACACGCCATCGTAAGCAGTGGTTTGGTCAGGGCGGGAAGAATCGTCGGAGGAAGTAGGGCGGATGAACATGGGTGACTCTGTGAATGACAGTGCGAGAGCGGAACTTGCTGATGCGGAATCGATATTCAGTGAAATCAACCCTCCAACCTATTAAAAACAGTTCAATCTATATTCAGTCCATTCAACAAGGAAAGCCATGCCTCAACCCCGAAGTCGAGGGCTAACCAGCTACCAGAAGATAAGAAAATCGTATTTCCTTGAGCTCTGACGAGGCCTGAGGGGTTCGTGATCTGGCCATCTGAGGAATGAATAGCAGTAGGAGTCACAACTCTCGACAATGGTGCGAAGTTGAATCTGTCCCAGTCACCCGGAGGAGCTAAGCAAGAGACAGCTATAATACAGGAGAGGACCAGAGGAAAACGCAGCATCATCGAAGTGGCAATAATTCGTCTCATACTTTTATGCATGAAGGTCATGGGACGTGTAACGGACCGATGAACAATTTTAGATAGAAGCACCAGTAGGTCATTCGACCATGTGCATAATCTCAAGGAACATCAAAAAACGACGGCATTCAGCTTATCAATAACATAATTGCTAACAAACATACAGTAGATCACGTTGATAGGTTCACTCATACAGCGACGAACAAGCGCGGTCCGGAACGATTTGACCATTAACGTATGAACCAATCATAGGATCTCGGTGGAACCATTTGATTCAAGAAAGCAGATTCCGGTAATCCTGCTTTGACTGGTCCATAAATGAGAAGACATGGATCCAAAAATCAGTCAACTCACTGGTCTAGTCCTTGTTCTCCTCGACCTTTCCTTCAGTTGCATGTTGAACCTCCTCAAAGGAAGTCTCTAGAAGTCGATTGGTCTCTTCTCTCAACCCAAATATCTCCCGAAGCTTTAAACCACTAGTTTCTTGTACTTTTTCAACAATGGAGACAGCACCGTGACCAACGCGTGCTCGAGCATCATTTGTGCCTTCCTTTATCCTCTCCCACGTCATGGCAGAGTGTGCATTTGCAATGTCGTGCTTCTCTGCAAGAACAGGAAAGTGAGCGTCCTCGACGGAACCCAGATAATCGGAGAGATTGTGTGACGTCCTCGGAAGGAAATACTTGGCAGATGCAACGAAGCAAATAGGTGGGAGAATCAATCGTGTGGCGAACATTCGATTTCGAGCAAGAATTGAGCCAGTGAGAGTCGCAACACCAACGTATAGCAACCCTGGCGTCAGTGACTCCTCTGGTGAAATAATCGACTTGATGCGGTCTAAGTAAAAAAAGCAAATTAAGAATACAAGATCCTCGGACGTGCAGAATGCTCACTTTCTATAGCATGCTCGATTCTAATCCATTTAGACACCCAGCCTTGGACATACTCGCGGCTTTCACGGTATGACTGACATAGTTGTCTGCGTACGTCTCCAATTTTGTTTTCAAGAGCCGATGGTGTCTCTACGAGAATAACATCAGGTGTCGGAGAAGGGTATATAGAGAGCTAAACTCATGAAATTCATCGACGGTTCGGATTGACAAACATGAATAACTCACCTTCTCTCGTGGTTGCTCGTGAATGACAGTAGCTCCGGCAAGGGAGGCAGTCATAAGAGCCTTTGGCTGCTCAGAATCCAATTAGAGGTTTCACACTAATGGTACCACATCACTCACAAGATGTGAAGCTACCCGATACATTGCTGAGGTCAAATTCCAGCCGACAACGGGGCTCGACGGATGTGCAATGTTTGACTCGGGAGTTGATTGTAAACAACTTAATGTTTGATGTCAAGTGAATTAATCATACTTGTCACAAAGGCTCTTCATTTAAATCTGGACTGATTTACTCAGAGTATCTTTACAGCTCTGGCTCGTCGTCGAGGTACGCTATCTCGATTGCCATCAACATGTAGATTTCCCGCCTCAAGTCCAATCGTAGGCCTACGAGAGTGTTTTATGTGTCCTCGATGCACAAATCAAGCTTTAAAAACTTCAAACTCCTTTTGAGTTATATTAGTCCCGCAAGCACTGGTGCCGGGGTGCTTATCGGATTCACGAAGGTCATCACTGGGGTAATTAATTATGTGTGCATGTTATCTGACCCAAAGCAGCTGAATTCTGCAGCGAAAATCGTGTTCAATTGCATTGAAGTTATAATGATTGAATGCGCATTATTTCAAAGTCACTTTCTGGTTTACTGAGCTAGCTGTGAGGTTGAAGTGATACCCATGACAGAAATCGAACTTCTACATCAGTGCCTTAAACATTGAGTAGCATGACATCCGCAAAGCATGGGCCTCCGTGTTCCAATTTTGCTTCTTTCGGGTGCTCTTGATTGATTAATAGCCCTCCTGTTCTTTCCTGCATTTTTTTGATCAATGCGAGCGGCTGGTATCAATAAATTGATATTCCAAAAGAAATTGATCATTCCACCATGAATACAGTCTAGTAAGTAATCCTACTCCTCAGAAAAACCACTTGCTGTTCAATCTCTTTTCCCTTACGATCGGTCTCGTGACCAAAATGCCCAGACCCAGACCAACTACAGTCAACACCAGTTGTTTCTTATTAAATCCTTCACTCAATAAATCAAAGGTCCCCGATGGCGACGTCCGTGTCAAGAACATGTCCAAACCCTCACATAACACAAGTGATGTTGACTCCAAGAGTGATGGTGCAATAGTGATACGTTGAGTATGGGCGACATCATATGAATGTGAGAGCACGAGTTTTGGGTTGTCTGGAAGAATGGGGTGGTACTGCATTAACCCTTCTTCGAGTTCGGAGTTGGTTGGCTTGTGACGCGGTCGACGAGGATCGAGAAGGCGATGTGGATAGGACTGTATTTTGTTGGATCTCGTTGCAACTTGTAGGAGGAGAGGAGTCAGATCGTCATGATAACACATATCGAACTTTGGGAAGGGTAACATACCTATGACATCCTTCGTAGAAATTCCCAACTTAGTTTTGGTCATCGCAATTGCCGTAATGTCTTGGGTAAACACAAACGAATCTTCGTATACCTTTATCTGACTCGACGAGTTAGCGAAACTTGACATCTCCGAGCTATACGCATTTAAATACCAACTCCTCTTTTTTGGATCAGTGCGAAGCTCACCTCTTAGTCTTCTCATCGACACTGCCCTCATACATCTCAACGCTGACCATCCTCCACCCTCTTGCCTCCTCCGCAGCACCCTCCTCGGGATCATAATAATGATACACTAGCCAATTCTCTGCTAACACAGCTTTCACATCACATTTCACACCTACTCCAGGAGCAGGTAAAGACACGCGATACAGAATTGTTCCCTTCACACTATCAACAACATACAACCCACATTTTCCAAGCCCCGGCATCATATTCTCCCCTGCCTCTTCAGTAGAAGTGGTGGGAGCTGGTGATGGTGATGATGTCTGCGAGGTCAACACCACGCTCATATGTGGATTAAGATACTTGTACAGCGTCGTCCTATTTGCCAACACCTTCCCATAACTTGCTATTGGATCTTGACTAGGACTGATCACTTCGATGATATCCTCATTTCCGGGTAAGGATAATGTCCATACTGTATAAGCAACCAGACGATATCCACTTAACTCGTCGTTCATTGCTATTTGATGGCCTGAGAGACGACGACGTTTGAGTTGGCCTGGTTGAGCTGCCGACGAAAGATCAACACTGGTACGAAGGGGGAAGTATATGGATGGTGAGAGTTCGTAGACGAATTGATAGGCTTTTTCATTGTCTGGATACGAGTAGACCTAGTCGAAGATTTAAGAGAGAATGAAATAAGTAGGAGCGGACAAGAATGTAGAGCGGACCTGGAGATATTCATCAAGGAGCATTACGACTTTTTTGCCCTCATGTCGGAGTAAATACGATTCCACGATAGGACCCTGTACGATGTCCATGCCTTCCAGTACATCATCACGATCAGTCTTACCCGTCGTGTCTTCTCCTGTAGTAGCATCAATATGGAAGATCACAGTATCAACCAAAGTCTGCATCGATTCATATTAGGAAATTGACCTGAAGAAATTGGGTCTCACGTTATCGGCTGTTCTCTGGGCAACGATAACCACGTCCGACTTGACCCTCTCCCCTCGATTATCATTCATACCAACACCCTCGCCATTGAACTCAAACAATTTCACAGGTATAATCCTCCCACCTACTTCCGCAGCCCACCCCAAACCAAGTAGTCTCGACCACACTACTTCACCTGTAGCAGAATCCAACCCATACACTTTTCCAAACATTGTTGCAACGACGATAATTTGACGGAAACCGAATTCGTCACGATTGAGTTCTTCGCCTGCCTTGATGTCAACTTTAGTGGCAAGAACAATTGATTGGCCGCTAAAGAATCGTTGAACGAAGTGAATAATATAGGCTGGTAATTTCTGAATAAAAATGAAAAATCCAGTCAGCACACATTCCATCTGAACCACCACGGACATTCTTGCCTGCAAATCACCGATGTGCCTGCCGACTCTCTCGACGAACGTCTCTCCTTCATGGTCACCCACAACAGCCTTTGGAGGTGGTAACTTGACAAAACCAGAAACGACACCAGTAGTGAGGGCCTCGTCCCTGTTCCATTTGAGCTGTACTCCTTCAAAAAGCTGAATATTGCCTGTGTGGGTTGAGATAAGAACTTGAGGATTTGTATGCGGTTCGGTGCCGTTGGCGTTTAAGGCAGCAAAGGCGACTATCCCATTGACCGTGGTGTCAAAACTCAAATAACCAAGGCTAACTTCTTGGGTACCAGAATAAATTTCGAGTGCGAGTTTCTACGGCGGTATAAAGTTACAACGACTAGCAAAGAAAGATTGGGAGTATGATTCAAACCTTTACTCTGGGTACCCAGTAGATCCTTGCGACGTGCACACGGCCAGTTTCGTCTACGTTCCCAGTGTATACTGGCTGGACTCCATCCTCAAAAGGTGTCTAAAGAGTAGTGTTATCAAGAGTGAAGGAGAATAGAAGCAAACTCACGTCATCCTTGAAATCATACACGCTCTTAACACCGTTATCAACTAGTTTGATAATCCTCCCAGACCCATCCTTTCTGACGGCTATGATATAACCATTATCAGTGACACCAACATCAACAAGCAGGCCAAACTCTGAATTCTTCACAGCAACGGGTTTCGCATTCAGTTCCGGCACAAGACTAACATGTTTGAGGCTTCCTTGCTCTATCCAAACGACTCGGTTATTTTCCGAGATTCCATTGGAAAGCACATAAAGATCTGCGATTGGATCCCTGATGCTTGAAGGAATATTCGCATTCATTATCAGTTCACCGGTCTCAGGGACCAAAGAGGTGACTTGGAGAGTATATGATTCCATGGATTTGGCAATGCCAACAAGATATAGTGCCGAAGGTGTTAAGGCAACTTTTGTGTGGATGACAAGAGAGCTGAATCATGCATACGTTAGGCAATTGGGGTGCGTATTCCTATAAGGCATACCTAGCGTCGGGCATGGAGAACTGCCAATGAATTTCTCCAGTCCTCCCATCCATACGATAACAAGTGTCTCCATTTGTTAAAACATAGATATCCGTACTATCGTCACCACCAAAGACGACATGTTGTCCGAAGAAGTCAGGATCTGCATGATGACCAGGTTCCGGCGGGTGCAATTGCTTTTCCAGCAGTTGAGCACCGGTATGAATGTCGAAAGTTCGTAATATAGCGCCGCCTGGGCCAGACAGTGTAGCAACGACTACAAAGGTGAAATTGAAATGATATTGTCTATATTCATAGATGTTCTTTCGTACCGTTGTTGTGGGTGTAATATCCCGCTATTCTGTCCTTCGCGTCAAAGATATATCGCCACGCTAACACAGGATGAGTCGACGTCACCAGAATAATAAATGAACTTGCCAACGCTTCCGTCCTCGGGGCTCAACACGGCCAGCACATTGCTCGCTGTCGCTGTCAGAATAATATCTTGTCCTTCAACATGTCGGAAGCCTGGTGCAGTCGAGCTACTCGCAACAAGTGGCACACCGACAAGCTGCTTGTACCAGTCTACCAGACCGACGTCAGTGATATGTATCGCATGCACGATGCATGCATGAAGCACAATAATCAGCGTCCAGAACAGAGACTGCATCGCTGTTGTGGTTGTCGTCTGAACAAATAAGATGCCGACATTGCGTCATTCACACGGCAGTTTGTAACCATCACCTTATCTCTTCACAAAACAGATATGCCGAAATTCGATCCAGACAAATGGATAGCACAACTCATGGAATGCCAGCATCTCTCCGAGCAAGAGATGAAGCTCCTCTGTGACCATGTCCGCTCTATCCTACTCGAAGAGTCCAACATTCAGCCTGTCTCAAGTCCAGTCACTATCTGCGGCGACATCCATGGTCAGTTCTGGGATTTACTAGAACTGCTGAGGAAAGGGGGAGGAGTACCTGAAACAAGTTATATCTTCATGGCGCGTAGTATGTTTTACGCCTGCTTGAGACCCGGCGAGGTCGCAGCCAGGCCTCCGCTACCATTTTGGCTTACTCTGACGCCACACTTCAGGGTGATTTTGTTGATCGAGGGCATTATAGTTTGGAGACAGTGTCATTGTTGTTTGCCTTGAAAGCAAGGTGAGATTTCTTACCTCTACCCACTTGTATATCTGATCCGCGATAGATACCCAGACAAGATCACCTTGCTTCGAGGTAACCATGAAAGCCGACAGATCACACAAGTCTATGGCTTCTACGGTACACCTTTGATACCATTCTTTCCTCCTCTACGGACTCAGTCTTATTCCTAGACGAATGCCAACAGAAGTATGGTAGTGCAATGGTGTGGAAAGCATGTTGTAACGTTTTTGATTACCTCAACCTCGCAGCTGTGGGCATTCCTTTCTCCTCCTCTTCAGAATTAACTCATGTCAACAACAGATCATTGACGGCGAAACACTTTGCGTCCACGGTGGTCTATCACCGGAAATCCGAACATTAGACCAGATTCGGATCTTGTCGCGTGCACAAGAGATCCCTCATGAGGGTGCCTTTTGTGGTCGGTTCTCCCTTCCCCTCGTATCATCTCTGTTCCGAATCTCATTTCTGGTTTCCACATGCTATAGATCTTATGTGGTCAGATCCGGACGACATCGACAACTGGGCTGTAAGCCCTCGTGGCGCCGGTTGGCTTTTCGGTGGTAACATCACGCGACAGGCAAGTATCCTGATCATATCTTACTGCCCTATTTTTGACTCCCGAGGTGTTTCAACCTGAACATTGTTTAGTTCAATCACACAAACTCTCTTCAGCTGATCGCGCGGGCACATCAACTAGTACAGGAAGGTTTCAAACACATGTTTGATGAGCAGCTTGTAACGGTCTGGTCTGCGCCCAACTATTGTTACCGGTGCTGCCCCTCCCTCCTGCCTTCTCAAAGAAACAAAATCACTGATGGAATGCATGCATATCGCAGATGTGGTAATATGGCATCAATAATGACGGTACACGAGAATGGCAAACGGACTTTTACGGTGTATGATGCTGCAAAGGAGAATGAACGAGATAGAGGGAAGATTGCTGGTCGTACGGTATGCCCACTTTTCCCCACCTCTGAGTGAGACTAATTCGATGGCTTTGCAGAATATGCCTTACTTCGTATAATACTATGTTTTAGATAATCTGTTACTTCTTTGATCTTATGTGACCCGTTCCCAGTCCTCGAATGCTACCAGCACATGATGTACCGGAGAGGTCTGTGCAGATCATTCAGGAATTCACATCTTTCACCTCTTTTGTTGAGTACATCCCTCTATGACGTCTTCCATCCTTTACACTGAATAAATCTAAAATGTTCCTGGATTACCCCACTTCCAGCAGATTCCATCATAACGGCCCTGAGGTCAAGATATAAGAAACTAATTCCACCGTTCTGAGAGTTATGGTTATCGTGATCTGACAATTGGCAGACCAGATCTATTGTCAGGAGAGAATTTATAGAGCTCGGGGTACGTGCCTCTGAACGATCAGTAGAGCGGCGAGTTTGCTCTTGGAATACAAGATTCTTGAGAACCATCGCCCAGACAGTCCCATGTTTCTAGCGAATGACTTTGAGGACCTTGTCCTCCTCTTCGAAGAAAGATACAAACCTAGGTTTGTGTAGTGTTTCCGGGAAATAAGCTGGAATCTGGCAGGGTCTTTGTGACGTCGTAAAGGAAACAGTTTTTGATCATCGGGCGAATCATTAACTTAATCCTTCATTTCTCTACAACTATTCCTCAAACACTACTGTCACCATCACTGGAGGCATACTGATCTTGACAATCGACAGCAGAATCATGAGATGTAAGATATCTCTGTCATAGTCTGGCTTGGAGTGCTCAAGCTCAAGCATGCGTTAGTATGCCGTTGGCACATATGTCCTTAAATTCTGTGGCCATTAGATATGAACAAACAGCACGCCGACAAGATGCGTTTAATCACTTGGCTCAACTATACTTTATGGGATTTGATCTTGATCCAGGAAAGAGATGATGCATCAGAGCAGTCCGCCAAGAAGAAAAAAGGATCAAGTGCATGTTGGGTAATGAAATATGTTGTGAATGCAGAAGAAAGCGAGATCATGAAAAAAGCAGCCAATCGAAAACAACGAAAGCGCGAGAAGCAGACAAATGCAAGTGCATAGCACACAAAATCGAGACCATCATGATCTCAGAGAATACTCCCATCCCAGCTGGCCCTCTTCCTCCTGCTTTCCAATCCAGATATTCCACCCTCGCCTCCGCCACCACTCAGCCCAACTGCTCCTGCTCCATTTGCATTCAATACTAAATCCTTCGGATTTACCACCTGCTGACTCTGCATTCCCTGATGTCCAAGCTGCTGCTGTTGCTGAGACCTCACCAAAGTGGGAGTAAATACTTGTCTTGATAAGTTCGGTGGAATACTAAATGCATGACTGAGTGCCTTCAGCCCAGCCGCATCGCTCGGGTAACCGAAGTCTGATTGTTGAGTATGATTCGGCACAAGTGAGTGGAGGCCAAGATACTGCAGAGCTTGTGCATGCGCCGCGCTTTCATTGATATGGGCTCCGAAGGGCTGAGCAAGATCTAGAGCCTGTCTCGCTTCCACCTCTGCCTGAGTCATCCCACATCCATTCGTGGACGAGGAGCGTGGAATACCAGGTGTCGGAGCAGGTGTATCAACCAACATCGCTGTAGCACCAAAATTCTGTTGGAACTGTTGATTGTTAGGATGTTGTCCAAAGTTATAATGCAAGTCAAGGAAAGGTAGGTCAGCATTGGTGTTTACATCTGAGTTGAAGCCAATCCCAATCCCTGAGGGGGCGACACCACTACTGGTGCTGCTGCCGAACGGAGTGGGAGGCGACGAGAAGAGATGACTAAACAGCGAATTAGTTGCGTCGGGTATCGTATCCGCACCCCCCGTTGAATGCGTAGATGACAATCCTTGACTCTGTGTCACAGGAGCATTGTTAACAGTAGAAGCTCGTGCAGTGGGCGTAGTCGATCTCCATATGTCCGAATGGGAAGGAAAAGGAGGAAGAGTGGACAAGGATGACGAATGTCCATGAGATATGTTTGGCCCAGGAAAATTGGGAACTGTACTACTAAGTGAGCGCTTCCCCGCACCCATAGTGTCGACAATCTTCGGTCGTCCACGCTCTACAGCCCCAGAGGTAGAAGCAAACGATGCTGCCGGCGAACCGATCGGATTCCTAGCTTCGGAGGGAGGAACCGAAATTGACCTCACACCGTGCCCTTGCTCTTGTTGGTCAGTCTGCTCTTGCCCGAGACCGTGCATGAATGGGCTTCCTCCGCCAACCCCTAATCTCCCACTCCCACTCAACCCCAGATTCGATGTCCCATACTTCTTCCCCCCTCTCAGCTGTGTTGCATGTTGTATCATGGGGGTCGCAGGTGGTGTCAAGTTATTCATATCAGCCAAGGTATTTTGCTGTGTCAGGTCAACAAGATCGAGGTCGTCAAAACTAAATCGTCCGTACGTATTAATACCCGGTGTTGAGAGTGACGCTGGCGACGGAGAAAAGATGGTTGAAGGACCAAGAGAAAGGGATAACGAATGTCCATTGTGTGTCAGGGTGTGCGTATTATGGTGGCCGTGATGTGTGGGGAAACCGTCCTGATGCAAAGGATGTAGATGCTGTTGATGATGATGATGATGATGTGAATGCATGTGTAATGGTGGTGACATATGTCCCATTCTCACTTGAACAGGTGAGGCCTCGGTAGAGTTCGGCCCTCCTCTCACATTCTGCCTCTGCTGTTGCTTCTCCGGCGACGGTGTTTTTGCCGATGCCAACCCACTCTCAGCATCCACACTGATGGAGGAACAAGTCGTTGACTGATTCGTCGTATCCATAACATCATCGTTCTGGCCTACCACAGCATCACTCATCTCCTCATCCATATCTCTCTCCTGTGAGTTGTCAACCCCAGAAGACGATGCATGCAGTTGCATTGGATTGATATTACCTCTCCCGTCTCCAGAAACAACTCCATCACCACTATCCTTGACTCCTTCCCCCATCTCCTTGTCACCTTTCGTGATACCAACCAGGCCCAGACCGGTCACCGTACCATCTGCCATAGCCGACTGTGGATTATTTATATTGATTGCGTTGCCACCAATACCATTCGACGAATGTCCGTACGCACTTCCGAACCAACCGAATCCACCACCAATCCCATAGCCTCTTGCACCAAAAATCAGATCACCAGCATAATCAGAGTGATGAGTGATGGCTCTAGCCACCGGGAGTACGCCACCATTTCCAGTTGCATTAGCAGTAGTGTATCCTAAATTATAGGTCTCATCACCTCCGAAGACATCCTGATGTTCTCGATCGTCAGAGAAAGTCTGACTTTGCGTATCAAAGCTAACTTCCGACTCGAAATCCCCGCCGAAAGACGAACTAAATGCGCTCAAGGAACCTGGGCCTGAAAATGGTCCACCACTCCCACTCAAAACAGATGACCAAGCTGAGGAATTGTTCACAGCGGATAATGACGATGTCAACGCCAGAGCGGGAGGCCAAAGATCATATCTTTCGATAACATGATGATGTTGATGCGAGATATAATTGTTCATCGGTAGATTGAGCGTCGTCAATCCAGCGAGTGAGCTGAGATTTGTAGAAGCAGCAGCAGCGGAATCATTGGCTACATTCTGAGCGGCAACGTTGTTGGAGGTCTGTATTACAGCTGCGGTGGTAGACGGTGAGAGGGACTGAGACGTGTGCAAGGATGTGAGATTAAATGGTGATGGGGGGGAAAAATAGGATGACGGTGTACCAGTGCCCGGTGTACTATTTTTGGCTGCAGGTGATGCATTGATGCTGATGGTGACCGCTGCATTCCCGTTGGTGTCTGTGGTCGAGTTTATGGGGGAATTGAAAGAGGAGTCGAGGCGTGGGTTCGGTGATAACCATTCCTGTGGTCCCCAAGCGGACTGTCCAACCTTGAGTCCCCTGGAACCATATTGCTGCTGCGGTGTAGAGATTTGGGCGTGTGTGTGTGGATGAGAGCTGTTATTGGCGGTAGTTGAGCTCCCAGGGGGATTACTCCCACCCCCACCACCGTCATTAGCGGCGTTGTGTGACACTGATGAAGACCAGGTAGAATGATGGATATGTGCTGGGAAGTTATCGTCATGAGGTATTTGAGATTGACTGTCGAGTGCAGAGGTCGGTGGAGGATACTCGGCGAGCGGGTCAGACGAAAGAGGTTCGGTTGCGACTAAGCGCATGTCTATCTCGGCCTGATCGTCGACAATGGAAGAAAACGAAGCCTCCACAGGCATCCCAGGGCTAAGCAGGTGTATATTTTTTACTCCGTCCATCATGGAAGGCTGGTCCACCAATGCTGGTGTCTTTGAGAATTCCTGAGTCTTCAAATGCGAGCTCAGATCTGCATCCGTGTCTTCTTGTGAGCTTTCCTCATCCTCCGAAGGGGCTGTACTCTGTGGTACGCTCTTCGTACCGCCCCTCAACAAGATTCCTTGACATGTCTGGGCCCGTCTCCTTCTTGTACCTCTCACAGGACCAGTCCTTCCCGTAAGTTCTCCAGGAAGCTGGTCGTCTGTTGTCGCACACGTGGTGATCAAGTGCTCCTTTGTCTTTTTCTTATTCCTCGGCTTGTATCCCGCAGCTTGATATAGATCAGGATACGCATTTCTGAACCTGTCTCGAAGGTCAGTAGAACGGCGGTTTTGCCCTTGGAATACAGGATCTTTGACAATCGTCGCCCAGACGGTCCCATGTTTCTCATAACCGGCTTTGAGGGCTTTATCTTCCTCCTCAGTGAAAGGCCGTCTGCGCTTGCTGCGCATCTTTTCAAAGAGCGGAGATCCATCGGATCGGGTAGAACGAATCTTTGAAGAAAGATGCGTGCGGGCGTTCGGGTAATGTTTCTTGTACGCATCCGGGAAGTAAGTGCGAAATCTGTAAAACAACCAAAGTTAATGGTTAAATGATGTCCTGTGATCAGCTGATCGCTGAAAAGGGGAGCTGACCGGTCTTTGAGATCGACAGGTGAGCGACTGTCGAATTCGAGAGTGCAGTCACTCAAGATAAGTTTCCAATTTCCGACACCATGCTGTTATTGGCACAGGTCAGACCTGGCTTCACAATCAATTCCGGTAATTACGCACCCGGTTACAGCCTTCGACGAGCATCTGTGTCTCCTCAGGAGACCATTTTTTGCGAGGCTTTTTCTCTGGAAGAGGTGCTGTAGGGTTCAGAGGGTCTGACTTTCGGAGTTTGCCCTTCCTGGGCTCTTTCAAGGGGCTGGCTTGTTCCTGCTGTTGCTGTACATTACTGGGTCCTGCTAAGCCGGTGTCATCGCGAAAGTCCCAAGACATGTGCGACGAGGATGATGGGATAGCGAGAGAGACTCTGCGCCGTTTGGGAGGGATGATCAGGTCAAAATTATTGGAAGGAGGGACAACCATTGTTGTGGATAGAAAGAAACGAGAGCACGCTGCATATGCGTTGTCGGAAATCGTCTACACTACTGAGCTACATTCATCTTTCCCACGCCTTATTCTATTCTATTTCTCCTCTACCTCGACCGCAATCCGCTGCTCAACACCATTCAGCTTCTGTACCCACTCGTCTAGTCTCGTTGCAAGTCCACCAATCTGCTCCCGCGAAAGCACACGGGGCTGTACCCACGAGATATACACTTTTTCCTCTACCTGGTCCAACGACCCCCGAATAAGCTTCAGGCTGTTAATGAGGGTGTCATTCAACACGAGGCATCATGACTTTGTTTTTAATTTCACAAACCTCAGTGCCTTCATCACCAGATGTTCGACCTCATCCACCGGTAGTCTCGTCTCCTCGGCCACCGTCTGGAAGGTCATCGTCCGGTCATTTACAGGCCTCCTGAATACGCTTTCAATCAGCGCCATAAGACAGATCTTTTGCCGTAAAAACATGTAGTTTTCTTGAAAAATCGGCTGTTTCCAGAATGGCAAAGTGATTGGCGTTCACAGCATCACAATGATAACAGGAAACCACCACCATTTTACAGACGTGTCAGTGATATGATAAAAAGATTCGGCGAACGTGCTTACCTCCCGCGGGAACAATGGGGCGAGAGCTTCGAACTTGCCAATACTACCCTCGTTGAACGTGAATAGAAGTTTCTTGATCCATTCATGAGGAGTTCCGTTGAAAGCATCTAAGATTGGGTGCATCAGCTGTGTGGTCCATATGTCAGCTCTTTCATAAACTACATCTGACTGTATATAATATCTACATACCAGCTCTCCAAAATTATGTATCGTGTCCGCCAAAAAAGCAGAAACTGCGAGGTCGTGCGCACGGATGAGTTTCTCCTCTGCAGACATTTCCTTTTCAAGATCAACACACGCCAAGTACAAGAGCGAGTGACGATAATAAGGTGCATACTCTGCTTTCGCCTGCAGAACAAAACACTGAGTCATGCAGAACAGCCCAAAGAGCCAAGAACCAACCTTATAGTAATCGGCAGCGACACCATAATAAGCCGCATTCACACCACCGTCAACATCCTCCAACGTATCAAGAACTTTCCATGCAGCATCCATGTCTGTCTTTGTTCCCCCCAGATCACCAAATACAAGTTTAGCGTGAGCTATCGTAGCCAGTAACAGTACATGGGCTTCTGGTGATTTCTCGGTGTCAATACGCGAGAGGAGAGACGTCAGAAAATTAAGATGCGCTTGCGGGTCTAACGAAGCAGCGAGTAGTCAGTCGGTGGATGAGATCGAGAAAGATAAACATACTGTCAATATCTTTCGACACCTTTGTCCCCATCTCAACCAGTCTCAGTTGATTTATCTTCCCCTCAAAGTCCCTCACAAACCGCTCAAATGTATCCACGCGATACGGCCTCGCCAACGGGTGTTCGAAAAATTCAGAGAGCTTTTTCGTCAGCTGATGCCATAACCTATATATCCAGGCCACAAACATTCGTTAGGAACACAAAAAAGCTGCGATAGATAGCTCACTTTTTGGTATAAAGGGTCCTGAACGATTCGAAATACAAATGCAGCTCCGGTGGCGTGTTACTCAAAGCAAGAGCAATGAACTCATCAAGAACGAGTTTAGGTGGCTGGGTCATTGTTGTCGTTGCTGCCATCATTCCAAATCTTCAAGCTGAGTACCTTCGAGATAATTGTAGAGAGAAGGATCCGTGCTCAAAAATTATGTGATCTAGCGCAAACTCATCTGCACGATAGAGTCTTAGGCATGACGCGTCGTTCCATCAATTTGGCTGTAGTTATTGCTGAGGTGATTGACAAATAGATAGCTGCTAATTGTCCATCCTGCATGGGAATGGGGTAGCCTCGTCTTGGTGTATCCACATTATCATCATCTCCAGAAATCCTTTGACCACCCAATTCATATCTTGTTCTTTATCTTATAAAATGTGCGGCAAATCTTGAAATTTATTTCCTCTTTCAGTGTGACAAGGATATGTTTCTGTGACAAGGGGTACCTGAGGGGCAATGATGCACAGGGGTTTATGGGGTACTTCACTGAGGGAATGCTCGATGATGAAACCGACAAAGAAAACCATCAGTGAAAATTCTGCAACCGTTATCGACAAAATTTTCACGGGTCAAGATGTCATACAAAAAGCCGAATAGCGAATACGTTCAAGACCACTCTTGACTGTTAAGCGAGATCGCTTGACAATAGAACTAACTCCTTACCGATATACAAATATACACGCTTGTTGTCTTGAAAGAGAGTTGACAAAGCTAAGCTGCCAGTTGTCCACACTACACGCCACTGCTATCCTTTCCTTCCAGCATTGACATCGACCAATTCTCTCTGATGATCCATTAGATTCACAGCTCTATGTAGTACCTACAGTGGTCACGGAAATAGGAATAAACAACTCACGGCATCCGCAGCTTAGGTAAACAGTATAAGTCTGATTTTCCAATCACTGGATTTGAGGTTTCGTTAACAAACGCACCCTGTTGACGCTCGGCAAGTGGAAACAAAAAGTGGAAACATGATCCTCTGAAGAATGTTGAGGGGATAAATAAACAACCCCGAGTATGACAAGAAAGGAAGAGCAAACAACTCATGGGCAGGAACGTCATAGACTGGAGCAAAACTCGAATGCAAACAAAGCAATTAGCCTTCGAGTGAAGCAGAACAGGTTCTTCTTCCCATCTACACAATGGGACATGAGAGAGCAGAGACACAATCGTCATGGAGTAAATGAACGATAGTTACAGTAAACTAATCAAATCAATACACACTTCAGCCGTTCAACTTGCCATCCAGCTCACGCTTCAGCCGAGATACATCCAATATAACAATCGAGCCGTCGGTGCAAGCGAAAACAACGCGGTCGGTGTGGAATGCAAACCCTGTGATCCTATATTCCTCCTGCATCGTGCCAACTAGACAAACCTCTCTCTGGGTGACTTTTCCCATAACGACCCTATGTGCCTGCCCCATGCCAAAAAAATAACCCTGACTTACACCAGACATCACACTTGAATCTCCTTCATTATGCTCCGACCGTTTACTAAGCAAAGTACCGGAAGCCTCAACTGACACCTCCCTCGAAGCGGCCAATACACTGATGTCCCATGAGTATGTCATATCAGGGGTCCTAGAAATCAGATTGCGACCTTCTTCCGTGAACTGAAGTCGCAGTATATAGTCGTCGTGAGGTAGAATCAACCGCAAGCTACCGGAAGAAACATCCCAGACACGAGTAGTCCCGTCGCAACTGCCAGATGCGAGCATGCACCCGTCGTCTGAGAATGCCAAAGAATAGACGGCCCAACCATGACCATGCAACGTATGTTTGTGAGACCCAACTATTGGATCCCATATTTTGACAGTCTTATCTTTTTCATTGCCACCTGTTGCCAGCAGCTTCCCATCTGGTGAGAACTTGACTGATACAATCCAGTCTGAGTGGTTGTTGAGGTCAATAGTGGGGGAGGGATCCTTTGCTTCCCAGACGCGAAATATGCCGTCTGTAGATGCTGGTGCACACATTGTCACCAACTAGTGGTTTTGTAGCTGCTAGCAATTGACTCACCAGTCACAAGCCGCTCTCCATCAGGCGAAAATGCAGCTTGCGTAAGATATCCTCGAGTCAAGCCTTTGAGGGTACCATTTGAAGTGTCCCAAAGGCGGGCATGCCGCTCACCATCTCCAGAAGAGAGTAACGTTGCCCCATCTATGGTATGGGCGAGTGAGGTAATTCCGTTGGCGTGGTCGGCGAATTCAAACGTTGGCACCTCTGCATCCATTGTGAAAGTTTTGACCAGGTGATCTGCGGAGCCAGTGCAATACGTACAACCATCCGGAGAGATTGCGAGCGCAGTGATACTTGACTTATGAGCAGACACGACTCGGACTTCTCTACATGCTGAGGGTTGAGACACGTCCCAAACCCGAACAAACCCATCGTCAGAGCCCGAGAGTAGACGGGCACCGTCTGGCGTGAATGCCACAGCATTAACAGGACTGCCTTTGGATGAAAGGACGTTTGCGCATTTGCCAGTCGAGATATCCCAAAGGCGAATTGTCGCATCCTTCGATGCTGATGCCATGAAATTCGATGCCTTCACGCATACAGCAATGCTGGTAATGGATGAATTGTGTCCATCATAGGATCGCACTATTAGAGCGGTGAGTACACTCCACTGAGCGACTGCATTGGCAGTCGTCCCAGCGACAAGATATTGGTCACCAGGCAGGAAGGCCAGGGACAGTATTTTCTGAGGAGTTGGGTATTTGAACGATGATACCAATTCACCTGACGAGGCTTCTTGTATGGTGATAAACTGTGAGTCGAATCCTAGGGCAAATTGAGTTCCTGTGTGTGAATATGCTACACAAGTTATGCTACCGTGTCCTCCTGTCAATGAAGCGAGACACGGAGACCACTCTCCAGGGATGCCAAATAGGACATGCATGCTTTTTTCCTCTTCCTGCGCATATGTCTTGTAGAGTAGTGTATTGTGTGGAGTGAATGGAAGTGCGGAGTAATAGACTTGTAGTGCACCTGCTTCAATGGCGGCCTGATGCGATAAAATAAAGCGATATCCATCATAAATGAGTGTCTTCAAATCGTCATGAGATGACCCTTGCTTCAGATTGCGTGGGTGCGTCAGTCCGATAACATAGATCATATACTTACTGTCCATGTATGAGCATCTCGCATAGCTATGATGGCTCGAGATGTCTGTTTCAGCAGACTCATGGCCTCGAACCAAAAAAGTAGGAAGCGAGATGAAAATTCGAACAACAGCAAAACAACTTCTTGGTCGTCGTGCTTGACTTCACTGAGATGCCAAGACCAATATAGGCATGCATATTGTATCTCTGGTGGGAATGCAAATTGGAGCAACCCCCCAAGGCCTTTAATGTCTTCATTCAGTAGCGTACCAAATCCCTCATCGACGTTCAAGATATCGCGCCGTAGACGATTATCCATCAGTAAGTTCAAGCAACGGAGTGTCAACCATTTCTCCATGTGGGGCACGTCAATCGCATATCTGTGTTCGGAGCAACGCTCTGGATCCTTCATGAAGTCGCGGAATGAAGGATGATAGATTTGTAATGGCTCATCCGGAGACGGGGGTGTAACAATGATGGAGTGCAGATGACGGAATATAAATTCGACTTCATTTAACTCCACTCCTGTGAAGTTTGATAGCTGGGAGCGAGATAGTGGATCATGCAGAAGAACAAGGGTACCAACGACCCTTTGGAATATTTCTATTTCATCATCTCCAACTCGATCATTTCCATGAAGAGGGAAGGCATTTTTAATAATCCCCATATACAACTCGTCGAGCCGTGCATGCGGCTTTGCTCCTCTGGCTTCTTTGATGCCAAGTAAAATCTGCATCCGGTGTCTGGGATGGTGCTCCATGAAACGCATAGAGGTGGCAGCATACACGAAAAGCCTCCCCGACCTTTTGACCAAGGTCTCGATGTTGTTCTCTGTTGGCCAGTTGGACTCCTCCCCCTCAGTATCCTTTAGGTTGGCTGAAATCTCCTTTAGCTTCTCCAGAAAATAGAGGCGGATATCTTTTTCAACGACATCCTCATCGACGTTATGCAGGATAAACTTGCGATGTGGATCAGTTCTATTCGGGTCAGTTTTACTGAAAGATCGCTCAATATAGGACTCAGGGCGGCTTGTCAACAGTACCCGAACGAACGGGATGAGGGGGAGGTGGACGAGGAGTAAGTTTACAATCTCTGCTGTCCGCACATTGTCTCGACACTCATCTAATGCATCAAGAACGAATACGAGACGTTTTCCTTTCATTGAGGACGAATTCAATGGTTCAATGATGAGCTTCCGGAGCTGGGCCTGCATGCCCTCATTCGCAACGGACGGGTTCGACTCCAGCGCCTGACCAATGGATGATATAAGGGAATTGTCTAGCTTGCATAACTGAAATGCAAGTGTCGGGAATACGAGGCTGGGATTTGTGAGCTTCTCGTCACCTCTGGAGAAGAAGAAAGAGCCAGCCAGAATGCCTTTCTCTTCTGCATTACTGGCAATGGTCATGGCAATAGTAGACTTGCCAATCCCCGTAAGGCCATTGAGCCAGAACAGGGATGCATCAGGAGACTTGTCCTCTCCCCCGAGCCAGGACATGATGGTGTTGACAACTTCGATGCGAGTTCCTGCGAGGCAGGTGGTGCGGGGAGCGGTAAGGTTGCTGGCATTGTACTGAGCATTTTCTGCGTGAGGAAGGCTGCGGACCATGTTTGCCCGGTCTAATGTGAGACGATCGGCATCGATCACGGAGTTAATCCACATGTTCTAGACGCACCACGGAAGACAAGATCTTTGTGGTCAGCCTACATTCACATTTATAAGAGGAGGCAGTGACAGGTGATCTGTTCTGCGTACTATTTGCTTTGACTGGATTTGGATCATAAGGTTAAGCTATTTGATTCGATTAGGCAGTGTAATTCCAGTACAAACCGAATGCATGCCTTGAACCTTTCCAATAATTCCTTGATTTCATCTGCAAACTTCTTTAAATCTTCCTCATCAGCGTCTGCCTGAGCCCAACGACGAATTACGCCCCGTTTACCCCGTTCTTCCCAAGAGTTACCAATTTCTTCCAGATCTCTATCGTGCAGTCAGAATCAAAAGCATGCTGATGTTAGTGGTTCTCATACTTGATAAATTTGTTTCCCTGTTCCTTCATCCCGTCTGGGATCTCATCCTCGCGGAGTGATTGAAGAGGCTTGAGCACGTCCTCATGAAGAAGCTCGACATTTTTCTGCAGTCGCTGTAAGGTGTCCAGATTGGAGCTGGCTTTCTACAAGTGCACACTTTGGGTTGATTGAAGGCTAGGAAAGAATCAAGAACAGACCTCGGCTGCTTCAACGAGCGGTAGGACGATCCGAACGGCACCCTTGACACCTGGAATTGGTAACCCGTCCAATGCTTTGTCCGCGAGATTCAGTGCCACCTTGAGGCCTCGAGCAGTTTTGTTTAAAACTGCTGAACGCTTAGAATCTTTCTTATCCTTTTCTTCAGGTCTAAACCAATGTCGTCAGTAAAAAGGGTGAAAACGTCTGAGCGCTTACTTAGATGCTACGCTGTGAGAGCTTTCCATTTCTCCTCGTGTCTCTAGATCATCCCTCAAGTCATGCGATACGCCTCGATCAGTAGTTTCATCTTCATCAATCGTACTGGGGTGTATAGGTCCAAGGGGCTATCATGTAATATACCAGGGGCTTTCAGCTATCGATGATTGCCCGTAACGCACCTGTTGGGGATCTACTTCGGGGTCTTTCTTCTTTCGAGCGTTCAAACAGCTTAAGACAGTGCCCATGAGAATGAGTCCCAATGAGCAGCAGACAAGTGAGATCGACAACGTGGAGAATACACACTTTGTCATCCACCATCATTTCGCACTGTACACAACGCCTGTTCTTTTTTTAAGTGGTAGCAAGGCCTAGAATACGGTACCACCTGACTCGAAGAGAAGGTCGTTTTTGTACCGCATAAATAAGCAAGTACTATATTTCTCCAACACTATATAAGGAAGCAAATATTCCTCGAGACTGTGCTTGCTTCTCTGGTTACTTGACCATGCCTGTTACAAAACTCCGGGGTTTGGAAGAATTGGTGACCAGACTAAGGATATGGTCTCACGTGATCCGCGCCCTTGTGCTCGTCTTGAATCGTAACAGACGGTCCAATCATGACCATGCAACGTTGCCACCCGCTTCCAGCAGCTTCTCATCTGGTGAGAACTTGACTGATACGATTCCTGTTCAACAGTAGGCTCCTTCAATTTGCGAAGTCGACGACTATATATTTTCTGAAACAATGGTACCTAAAATAGCGCCCACTGTCGATGTTGTTGACGGCATGCATGCCTGAACAACGCGGTCGTGGATTCGCTCATGTAATGCTGACGTCCTGTAGGTCAAGGAAAAGCATTAGATAAGACCTCACTCTAAGTAACGGGTATTGAATACCCTCTCTTCGGTTGGGTCATGTGACCTGTCATGGGCCTAGTAGGCTCCAGCAGGATCCTCAATCTTCTACCATATAATTGGTGTCTGTAGAAACGATTTGCAATAATGTACCTCACCTGAGATAAGTTAAATAATTTGCATGTCATAAGGAAGGAAAAAGTCATTGTACAATGCTACGGAGCCGTTCTCATTATTTCAGATAAGAACACCCTTTTTATGTCGCGTGCGTCGCGGATCTGGGCAACAACAGTCCTTTTGTTTTTTCTCAATTCCCCCCTTCAAATCTGTCATTCTATGTCTGTGCGTCTGTATATATAATCAGGAGATACAAAAACGACAGAAACAGCTCACTGACGAATAGTTCCCGCTATTGCACCTGATCGACGATTTCTCTTCAATTTGTCATTTGTCTCAACAGAGCGTAAGACAGGGGGGTGTTTGAATACCCTTCATCCCCTATATTCGTGGCACTGTGGTTTAATAAAGAACGAAGTCAATGCATGGAAGATGTTATGGCTGCGGAGAGGGCCTCTGGCGAGGGCTTAGTTGCCGTGGCATCTACATGGATCCCAAGTTCATCTTCCAGATAGGATGACGTTGTGCGTCCTATAGTAGCGACTTTGGCAACCAGGAGGGGTGATTTCATATCGAGATCAAGCAGTGTGTCTTTGTGCACAAAATGGAAGTGTTTTCGGAGCACGGGGTAGGCGAACTGAGAGGATGAAGGAGCGAAGAAGACAATCCACCAAATGTTGTCTTTTTCGAGTGAGAGTCAGTAACCTGTCTCCAGGCACACGTGGAGGTACCTTGGTGTGGTTGCGCCTCCTGCGCCGTCAAGAGTTCAATATTTCTCTCAAAATCGGTCGCACCACGTGTCTCGTACACTTGAAGAGAATGGAGAAGAATTGGAGAGCCGAAAGTTTCGTTTGAACTTAATATCTTGGGTATTGTATCACGGTTTTTGTCGCCAGTTAAATAGAGCAGTCTCTTATTGGTTATATCTCTGTCTATGTTTTCTAGCATCAATCTTGCAAGCTGTTCGCCACTACCAGTCTCTTGGCCTCGGATGTCAAGTATCATGTTTTGACCTGGATCCGAACACAATTCTCGGAACTCCTCAAGTGCCGCTGCAGTTCCCTTGCCTACAACATAGAATGGAACATTTTTCCATGCAACTGTGAATCAACGTCGTATGTTGAGCTGCCGCCATTACGTTGAGCAAGGTGATGACCAACCTAACGAGGTCTTGAGTTTCGTGTGAGAGACGTCATCATTGGGGAGCAGAGAAGCAAACAAGTTCTTCACAGCTGTCATCCAAGCTTCACAAGAGCGCTTGCTTGTAATGATTACTCCGGCAAATGCTCTGTATTGCGGTCCGTCCAAAATCAGTGATCGCAAGTGTGGAAGGTTGACGAATGAAGTTTCAAGAACAGGAATGGAGGAGGCGTTAAGAGAGACACCATGAAGCGCAGTTTCATATGGATCTGAAGGAGATTCTGTTGGTGTGTGGAGGAGAATAACATTTGGCATACTATCCACTTCCAAGGTACTCAAATCATCAATTATTTTTGAAACCCCGCTACTACAAAATCGTTCGTTATTAGTAAGCTATTTAACACATGAGATAGTAATAATAAAAGTACTAAGAATAGTGGAGTGGTTCTAAGAATAGTGGTTAGTTGTTGCTGATTAAGCTGATTCTATTAATAGAATAAGCTGACTAATGCATATCTATATTATATCACCGGACAGGCCGTGTGTGAGTTCTAGAATTAGTATAAAATCTTTTTGTGTATCCTATAACTTGCAAAAATCTCAATCTGATATTCCAAGCAGGTGTTAGTTATTTAGTGTTTGCATTAGAAAAATTGTAAGATAACTACTTCAGGAAGTGCTAAGAGCTAGATGCTCTCATACAAGATCAATAGCCATACTATACTATATGTTAAATGATGACACGGTGGAATAGCGGATGACAAAGTGACGGTACGATGATGATGATATATTCAAATAATGACCGGCAGCTGATCTGCGATGTACTTGCCGTGAAAAATACACCAATTATTTGGTGGAAGAGGGCGCAGGAAGTTGCTGGGAAACTCTGGGAAGAGGAGGGCCTTCCCAGAGAGAAAGATCAATGTCCGGCATCTTAGCATGGACACCCCCGAGGTTTTCCCAGACTGACTGCCTACAAGACTTGACTCGATGATTACAACAAAAATAAATTCTACCGGTTATATATACAGGATCTTCTGACTCGCTTCACACTTGCACAAGACTGCCATGACAAATTTTACCAAGAATATGCCCTATGGTAAGCCCATCTCAGGCTGCTTTCATTCCCAGCAATCAAACCAAGACTTCATTCAGTCCGCTTGGGCAATTCCGGCTTGAAAGTCTCAAAATTAATACTCGGCTGCATGTCGTACGGAACCCCAGATTGGCAGGGATGGGTCCTTGACGAAGCGGAGTCCATCAAGCATATTAAGGCTGCGTGCGCCATCATTTGTCAGTGCTTTCCGATAGCTGATCACCGTTATCAACTATAGATATGACGCTGGCATCAACGCATTCGATACTGCCAACGTTAGTTTAAATCCCGAATGTCGTCCTTCTCCTTACACTTTAGGTAGACATAATCCAATGGCCTTTCGGAGGTCATCCTTGGCAAAGCGATCAAGGAGTTAAAGCTTCCCAGAGATGAAATTGTCGTTATGACCAAAGTTTTCTCTATCGTTGGACACGATCCACATCAGAAAGCGGGTATCATAACAGATCCAGATCGACAAGGATATGTCAATCAGCGTGGCTTGAGTAGGAAGCACATATTTGATTCTGTCAAGAAGAGCCTTGAAAGGTTGCAGCTGGATTATATTGATGTCCTTCAATGCAAGTTTGATTCTGTTGTTCCCACCAGACTTACATGCATACATGTACATATAGGCCATCGATTCGACCCTAACACTCCTATTGAAGAGACGGTAGGGGGATACATTTATAGCACTCCTCATATCTGCTAATGTTTTGTCAGATGCATGCCCTCAATGACGTTGTGAAAGCCGGGTATGTTCGATACGTTGGCATGTCCTCGTGTCATGCCTGGCAATGTACGCATTCAATGTTTGGATATCGACCGCCATACTAATCACTATTTTTTAGTCTCTGCTATGCAGAGTACGTTCCATCCGTCAGCCACACCTGGATTTCATTTCTCATGAATCGCAGACTACGCTATCAACAACAAGCTCACACCCTTCATATCAATGCAGAATCATTACAACCTCATCTACCGTGAAGAAGAACGTGAGATGTTCCCAACCCTCAATGTATATGCCTGTGTCTGCTCCATTCACGCCAGCTCTGATATGATATCTGCCTCAGTGGTTCAAGGTCGCCTCCATCCCCTGGTCTCCTATTGCTCGTGGACTCCTTTGCAGGCCTTTGACCGAGGTTACCAAACGAAAGGAGACTGACAGAGCTCAGAAGGGGTATACTACCGATAGTCCTTTTACTCAGGAAATCATTAAGCGTGTTGAAGAGGTGGCGAAGGCGAAAGGGGTCAGCATGGCTCAGCTGTCATTGGCTTGGATCATGAGCAAACCCGGTGAGTTAATCTATGTGTTCTCAGACGTTATGGACGCTTTGATCGAGTATGACATCTTAGGTGTAACGGCACCGATCATTGGCACAACGTCGTTGGACAACTTGTATGACCTGCTCGGTAGGTAGAAAATCGATTTCAGCGCCATGTCGACGTCTCTCATATTACGCTTTTCAGGGGCCGCTGATGTCCACTTGACTGCAGAAGAAATACAACAGCTTGAGGAGCCTTATCAGCCTGTTAAAGTGTTTGGTCATGTCTAAATGAATTTTGGGCGTGGAAGCGGCACCCTGGTCCCTCTAGCTGCAATGCAGAGAAGTAGGGCTACTGCTACTGATTAATATAGTATTGCCAGTGAAGCCTAGAGTGACAAATAGTGGAGTATCAGGTTACTAGGGGTGTTTCGTCAACGAAATTTAAAAATCAGATCATTTGTCAGGAACTGAAGTCGAATTCAGCTCTGTAAGTAAGCCAAACAGTGTACTTTGTCAACACATATAGTATTGATGATATACACTGTGCTAGTTGTTGGAAAAAGAATGGCTATTTGCTAGAAGTGATCTTCTCAGTCCCACCACAGTTGGTGTGGACTTAATTTCAGGACTGTGTTTTACTTAGTACATCACCTGATTGCATGTACAACTCTCTGTGGATGCATCTTGACTTTTAGTCATTTACAGTTGGCTGAGTGGCTCCTGAGCTATCAGAGTGGTTCATAAGATTACTAGAACATCTTATTCACCACCTGCACTCTGATTTTATCAATGCCATAGCAGTGGAACAAGCACAAGCAGAACCCCAGAAAAGCAAAAATTGGGCATTGTTAGACAGTTCACACCTCATCATCTGAGATCTGCTAATAGTCTCTCAGAAGTCCAAATGAGTTAGTTGTGCATTATCCAAGAATATGGAATATGGAAGTTAGAACAATCTTCAGCTTCAGCTTGTGTACTGTGTCTGTAAGGGGACTGGCTCTTCTGAGACTTGTTTCTTGGCTGATCCATGTTCCGTGATTCTTTCCCACATTCACACTCATCTGCTCATCTGATTTCCCATGCTCCAAACCCCTTCAAGCCACATACTAATACTTTCAACTGTTCAGATATGTCATTTAACTCCTTTTCCAGTACTCTCTTGCTTTTCTGCAATGCTCTGTAGTCTTCCAAAGTCTGCTAGTGTTATCTGCACATCTGTACATATGCTTTCCCATGCTCCAGAAGTATCTGCTAAGCACTTTGGCTCTCTTCCAATTTAGTTTATCCATTCTAAACTGTTTCTGATTACTTAAGTATTATTATTTCTTGCTTATGTAAACAAAATTCTGACATATTACAATGGACCTGTTAATATATAGAGTAGTCATCACCTTCAGAAGTCTCCATTCTGTTCTCTTAGAATTTCCTAGATATTTAAAGTGCTTTATGTTATGATTAAAGACTTAGAGTTAAGTCAATAAAAGAATCTTATATAAGGTTTACACAAGAGAACTCAATGGAGTTCCAAGTACAAAGTATCTATCTTATATACACTAGACTACTAGTCTATGCTACACTAACTTTAGCCTATTCTAAAGACTATATATATATATATTATATGCTGTTAATATGTGAGATAATATCATTGTTCTAGAACCTTCTATGTTCTTCTGTGTGACATGTGACAGATGTGTGACATCATGCTGACCCTAAGTCCAAAAAATAAAATGAAAATGAAAAATAAAATAAAATGAGAAAAGATAATGTAAATAAATAAAGTTTATTGTCTTTAATTCTAACACTTTGCTCTTCTACCCAGTTGCTCTAACAATGTCTTTACAAGTTGTACTAGTTGTATATTTCAGATAAGATACTTAGAACATGACAAGTAGCTAAGTCTACTAGAAGATAGAAGATGTATTATTATTGTTATCAAAAGTTAGTGATAGTTTTAGTTGATTTTTAAAATGAGGCTTACACTATAAACTACCAGTATGTTATATTTCAAGTCCATCCATTCTAAAGATACATTTCTATAGTGATGATGCAACAAATCTGGATATCCAGTCTTCTATAACAGAGATACTCCTATTAAACTTAGTCTTCCATTGTTACAAACTTAAGACCTTAGAGTTGATCAAAAGAAAGAACCTTGTATTAGGATTAACACAAGAGAACTTGATAGAGAGCTCTGTACAAGATAGTCTATCTTATATACTAAATCCACATGGTCTGTGCTAGCTACTTCTACCCTACTCTAAACAGCTATGTGTTTGCCTTAAGGTCAATATGTGTTGCACATGTTGTATAACATCATCTTTTCTAGAACCTTCTTCATCCTTTCCTGTATCATGTGACTTGTGACCATTACTGTGACCATGTCATCTGATGTAACTGATGTGTGACAGCATGATCTCATTGCTCTAACCCTAAGTTCTAAAAATAGAAAGATGAAAAATAAATTGCAATGAAAATGAAAATGAGAAAATAAAATAAAAATAAATAGAGTTCACCACTTTCAACTTTGACATCCATAGTAGAGTTCTTCTATCTTATTCCTGTTAGTATCTTATCACTAAAACCTCTATTTAAAGTAAGATACTAAAACTCTAAGTATCTTTTATATATATTCAGCTTGTATATAAGACTAGTAGTTATATTGTAATATGCTAGTCTGATAATTAATGAAAATAATCTCTATTGAACTTGATTTCTAGTATTCAATGGCAATATATCTAATTAGTACTCACTTTCATTTCAGACTTCATTTATTTCTCTGAAGTTATAACTATGCAGTAGACAGATAATGTAGTATATAAGCTGAAGCCAAGATCATTCTAATAAGTCTACATCACTGAGCTCTTTTCACAGAATTTACATACTCTGTATATTTCCAAGCCAACTTTATGAGCTTTCTTCTTCTGGTGTGAACCATGTCTGATAGTATTAACTATTATCAGACTCACAAGTCTGCTGTTGCTTCTGAGCAGTTCTATCTGTTAAATCCTCTGTTATAGTCTCATTTGCAAAAAACTCTTTTCATACTTTCTCTTACTGTAACTCTTCAACTTACTCAGAGTTAACTTAAGTTCTACCACTTAGGACACCTTTCAACACAATTTCATGTTTTAGTAATAATCTTGCTGGGGCATGTTTGCCAAATACCCCACAACACTCAAGATATATTTATCAAAGAGACTGATCATCTCCAAGATCTCCAACTTATACTATTCAATCTACCTAGATAGTTTTGTCTGTTTCTGGCCTAAGTATTGTTCCTGTGGACAATAATCCTAATTGGGAAAATGCTTCTACTACTAATCTAGTGTTACAATCGACACCTCCTAGATGCAGCATAGATATGGGCAAAGGGTAATGATGATATGATCGGCTGCGCCGCATGTAGCTCAGTCAGCACCTCATGTAGTAGATGTACTGTCCTTGCTTCATTCTCATGTTCTATGACTCGTTCTCCTCATATACTCCAGACACTTGCCTCATGGACT
>Ga0157368_1000110_pt1 | contig 37062 bp, 47 predicted proteins | sample AttbisABBM3_FD_113146 | JGI IMG/M metagenome (GOLD analysis project Ga0157368, IMG submission 113146) | Fungus gardens microbial communities from leaf cutter ant in Botucatu, State of São Paulo, Brazil - Atta bisphaerica ABBM3 | ecosystem: Host-associated > Fungi > Mycelium > Unclassified ... | reverse complement strand
TTTGAACACTAACAATTTTGATTCTTCTATCATGTTCTAGGCTTATGATGTCACATCATGTGACATCATAAGCCTAGAACATGATAGAAGAATCTAGAAAATAACGTCAAAACACATGTATATAACATGGTGATCTTAAGATGAACATGAGGATGTAGTATGGATAATAGGACAGACTTAATTATTGGTAGTACAGACCAGGTATGTTTTGTATAAATAAAACTCTAATTTAGCAGAGACTCCTTGTCAAGTTCTCTTGTAAACTTCCTACTTGATATCCAATTTAAGAGATTTACTGCTTGTATGATCATTTGTCTTTGTAATAAGTGGTTGCCACAACATTGGGCAATTTGGCCAGAATAGGAGGGGGTAGTCTGTTGAAAGTGGTGAGCTTGTCTGCATTCTTACCACTCTTGCTCTTGTTAGTCTTCACTTCATTGATTTTCAGAGTGAACTTTGATAAAACCTTACTTCTAAAGAAAGTGTTATTGTTATCAGCAATGAGTGAATCCCATCCTGACTCATAAATGGCCGAAATAAAATTCCAAGCCACCTTACCTATACCTTTAAGGTCAGTGACCTCATTAGATTTGCTATTTTCAATTTTCTTGTTACGAATGTATTTTGTCATACAATGAAGAGATTTCTTTATATTGTTAGTATTGGAAGGGAGAGCTCCAGCGAACCATGAAGAGAAATGGAACAGAAGTCCCCATCTCATGCATCTTGCTCTGTTGCCTGATTTACATTGTATGGCAGTTGAACATTGAAAGTCCTGTGACAAACTCATGTTAGAGTTATTATTAGACACACCCTCACCTCATGGTTTAGGTGTGGTCTTGAGGGCCAGTGCCTCATTTCGTACACATTGTCCCTTCTTTGGGGAGGGGTTGTCAGTTGCCTTACTGACCGAATTGCCTACCTCTGCATTCCCTTCACATGACAGCTGAGAGCTGTCGATTGGATCCTGAATTTCAATGTCCAGGAGGTCGTTATTCATTTTCATACATTGATGATATGGAATGGATGAAGTACTAGAAGAAACCAATGAATCCCTTGAATTGGCTTTGCTTGAGGAAGCAGATCTCCCTCTGATGATGTTGCAATCGACGTCCATGTCCATATTGGAAGGTAATTGAGCCATTGAGAAATGTGTTGTACCAGATGCTGGTTTGAAAAATGTATATTCACTACTTCTCTTATGGGCACTACCATACAAGATGGTGGTAAGAGAGAAAGAAGCGAAGTTGCAGAGAGTGTATATCTGGACTTATCTTAACATAAATTATTACATGATTGTTAACATCCTAATTTATTTGTCCTCACGATTTTCATTGATTTCGAGAATTAGTCATAGTTAGCTCCATTCACAAATCGACCTAATTGATTTGATACTAACTCGAGTCAGTATAAATGCTAGGGATTGAAAACCCCTAGATGTCATATATCGATCAGATATCTGGCCGATTGAATATGCAATCCACAGTTATATCGTTGGCCTTTTCAAGCAGCTCCTCAATCTCGCTGAGAGTTCAGTCTTTCCAATACCAAATCCAACTTTTGTCTCAGATCTGCAATCTCTTTCAAAATTGTCGCCTCAGTCGACTGTAGAAATGCAAGCCAGCGGTACATGATTAGCGTTCAGCGTTCCTATCCCAAAATGGATAAATACATGGCATACCTGAGCAGTTGGGAACACTTGGACCAGCTCCTCAAACGGCACCCTCGAAATCTCTGATCCTCGACAATTTGGATCATCTACTGCAGGGTTCCTATTCTCTACTGAACTTTCAGCATCTTCGTCGCCTCGAAGCCAACATTCGACCCATCTGTTCTTGTGTTCGCTGCTCGAGGTGGACTCGTAGAGAGCAATGGCTGTGAGTGGAACCAGGAAGATCAGAGACATGACGAAACGATTGAGCTGTAGAGTAGGACATCAACTGGGGACAATATACTAGTGAAAAAACGCAAACCTTGGCGTAATTCCTTTCACTCAGACGGGAAAAGGGAAAAGTCCTTTTAAAACATTTGAGCGGTATCCATGAACACCAGACCAAGCACCCACTCAAAGGGAACAATGAAAATAGTCTCAATCAAATTGAATGGTGCCGGGTACACATAGGAGTCTGGAGCACGAATCATGGCGATAGTTTTTGACGCGAAGAATGCAAGATATTGTGCTTCAGCGTTGTCAATAACCTCAGCATAAGCAGACGAAAACAAGGAGATGAGAATGTTGAGGAGTATAATCGCTGTGACGGTGTTCCAGCTATCCAGAATCGATCCAGTTTGAATGTGTGAGCGATTGGAAGCAAAACATGAACATACAAATAGTACAAGAGAAGACCAATCGGGCTCGTGCTGAACCTCTCATAATCGGGCGATCTGTGGACCAATGTGATGATCAGTGATGTTGGCCCACAGGTTTCATGAATTATCACCAACTGTAGTAACGCCTGAATGAGAACATTGATGACCTAACGGAGATCAATGAGACTTATTTCAAAGCCTAGTTCCTTTGAACCTGTTTACCGTGTATGGCGATTCAATTGTTCCATCAGCAGCATCCAAAGCAAACAATCCTTGTGCGAAACCTATCGCCAGAACCGAGAGCAACTGACAGAAGGTCTTTATTTTCAAGAACATTCAGATAATGCGCATACACTCACTGCGAAGAAAATTCCAGATTCCTTCAGCATACGTGCCACACAGATCTGCATGGTCCCAATGTACCTATCGAACGCCGCATTCTATATCAGTGACAATATTCTCCTCAAGAGAAAGGATGAGATGCTTACTTGTAGCCATCAAAAATGGTTACAAGCTCTGTACAGCAGAATTAGCATTTTTGTCAAGGAAAATCCTAGCAGGCAACAGGTGTGACTTACTCATCCAAATGAATGGTGCCACACAACTCAATACTTGGAAACTATACAACCTCCAAAATGCACCTACATCTTCATTGGACGTTTGCGATCCAAAGACACGAAAAGTGAACGCGACAATGAGGAGCACATCTGTAATGTAGGCAATTACATTCCAGAATGAGAAAGCTTGCCACCAGGTGATGAAATGTAGAAGTTTAAAGAGCTATAGGCCAACGAATCAGACAGCTTCGAAGCTGTTAAATGGAGAACATACTTTGAAGGTATCTAGGTATCGCGTCAGTTGACTAGAAATCTGAACGGAGAATCATGTCTACCTTCAAGCGTGAAAGAAAGACTCATGAAGTATAGGATAATCTCCCAAACGTCAAATTCACGCTTGTTGACATCAATCTTATCCAGGGGCTCGCGAACTACAGTAGTTATTATGCAAGAACAGCAAACATAAAGAAATTCAACACACCAGCTTGAGAATACACCACAAGGAAAAAGAGCCAAACTACGATACGAAAGATATTTTGGTATCTGGAAGACGATGAGTGACCTCGCGTGACTAGTGGTTCCAAATATTTACCTGGGGACAGATAGCCGGGAGGGGTCAATACGACTTATCAGCGTATGTTCACGTAATTGTGAATAAGGGATGTCTGGCACCGCTCGGTAAGATACCAATAGAAGATAGAGTGTTGGCGTTCACGCACAGTCAATATCGTTGTTCTTATTATTGACTTGAACAAGTTCACCGTTCCAAAGTGCATTTACGACTACCACAGTATCAGTGTACACATATTTGAGAGGTTACTCAAGACGTCACTTACCTTCCTGCGCCTCGCTGGATGACAAGAAGATAGTGCTTTAAAGTGCAAGTCGTGTCAACCAGACGCGTCATACCTCAGATAACCATAAGACACACCAATTTTGGTCGATGGCCATTTCAAGAGCACTTGCAGTATCGCTCACATCCCCATCAGGCTGGAGGTGTTGATACCTCGTCGACATAACGTCCGTCAACTTGTCTCTCGGGAACAAGTGTACAATCTTTCTGGCCAAAACTTCACATGCAACAGCTGGTAACGATGAAGATGCTTGACATGGTAGATGTGGGCTGGACACAAGATAACAGCGAACCTCGGCCGTAATTCTCCTCATAGTCAGCAGGGTTGTGATTTGCATCCCACATAAATTCTTCACGAGCACGTAGCAAGCAATAAGGCAGCTACCGAAAGTAACACGGCAAGCATTAGAGGCAAGCCCTAGATTGTGAAGAAAGTAGCCAACTTACAGCATGTTCAAAGTCTCCACCGGCAGCATGATATGCAGAGATGACTTTGTGAGTTATAACACGACTGGTCGGATCGGTTAAACTCTCCGGATCGACCTCGACAGGCAAGAGTCTCAAGGTCAATGCCCGAAGGCGTTTAACCAGTTCTACGCGTAAGTGGTTGAAGAAGGATTACTTATCAATTTCCGAGGAACGCACTGGTGATAGTATCTGGAGCAGGATGACCGCGAGTGGGCAAGACCTCGCTCCTCTCTGAGTCAAATCCAGCCAATGAACCTGACATTATGGGAGATGAATGAAAGAGTCACAAACACACACAAGCATTTATCGCTGCGACCACCATGCCCGTGCGTCTTGAAAATCCATCTCACAGACGATAACATTGAGCATTATTGAACAGGCGTATCACTCGACATTGAATGAAGTGCCTGATGTACGTCAAGTAGGCAATCTAGCCGTTCTACCGTTCCGGACACGAATCCGCGGGCCAGCACCCATTGGTATTCTCCCAATCTGAGTACTATCTCGTATTCTGATTTTTGAAAGGCGACCCATCGCAGTACGACATCATAGACGAAACACTCGATCTCTTCCGCGCCAATTCTCTGTTCCGCAACTTTGAGATTAAAGGACCTGCGGACAGGACGCTTATCATTCTCATACTCTACGTCTCCGATTGTCTTTCCAAGCTCGGTTCTCAACGCTCTCCACCTTCCCAGATCGAGGCTGGAAAGCTGTTGAACACGTTATCTGTCGACGCTTTTGCAATTCCAGGCGATGCCAACTTCCCTCTGAATGCTCATTATGCTGCACCGGCAAGCCGTGCTGATGCCGGTGTGTCGTTGATTAATCTCTCATCTCAACAACTGTTTTTGAGTTCTGATAATTAGAGTACCTGCGTGGATATTTGACACAGGCACGACAAGAGCTTGCGTCACGTCTTACAGAGAAAGTGTATGGTGACGGAACAGGCAAACCAAGTAAATGGTGGATGTCATTCCAAAAGAGACGGTTCATGAACAGGAGTCTTGGGCCATAAGTCTATATACACATAAATGACTTTCTACTTGTGCTTCCTCCTCTCATTTGGATTCTTCCTCCCATATCCAATAACAGGCATGTCCCCATCCATCCCTGAATTTCTTATCGTCCTGCCCTTCCCTCCAGCACCCACACTCAGAATCTCCGGCACCCAATCCGGGTCCATCCAACTGCTCACACTACCGGTTTCCTCCTGCACCCCTCTACTCAACATCCCCTTCAACATCCTCACTTCTTCCTTCTGACGTTTACCATCTGCGCGTTTCTTTGCCCGCATGTATTCTGCCTGATCTTCTCGTAAAATGAGTCCCTCCCCTGGACCCGTTTTCGCTGAGCCAGACTTTGGGGCTGGGATAGAGTATTTTGTCCCGCGGATACGGTATTGGAAATTTGGTTTGAGATGGACTTGGAGTACAGGAGCATTCCTTGCAGCGTTTGGCGCTGAAATTGTCACTGTCGCACGTAAGAGCGAGGGATTACCACATGAAGGACAGAACCTCTTTGAATGATCTTTACATATTCTAGGTGATGATCTATCAGTTTTTTCTCCCTCATAAAGCGAGTCTGCTCACTTGAAACATGCATGACATCTCAATACATAGTTCCTGACCCTTTGAATTCTCTTTCCATCCACACTAATCAAATCCAAGCCCATCTGCAGCAACACATTCTGCATTGCAAAATCGGCAGTCATGCACCCTGCACCAATTTCCTTCATACCTTGCCTTTTACCCTTGCCTTTCGTCTTATTATCTGGTAAGAGATCAAGAGCATGCGATTTATGGATGCCAGCATTCTGAGGAGTGATCCATTCCCCTTCACCATCGTCAGCATCTGATGGGTCTGCATAGATTTGTTGCGGTGTCGAAGGTGTGTCAGATTCAGATTCAAGTGAGGAGACATATTGATCGGGTGTAATGGGTTCGTTGGACAAATAGGCGGATGGTGATGGTGTTTTATTGTCTTTTATTGAGTGAAGCTCGAGTTGTTTATCCACGGTCTCTTCGCCCTCCGTGCTTGTATTCACCAGATCCGAGCTTAGTTCCTCACCAGGAGTCATTGTCACAGAATCAGTTGCCATATTCTCAACTCTCTGGACGAGATCGTCCATTGTCTCTTCTTGTTTAGACATTGTCGAAGGTCCAACCTACTAATCCACATTTAATCAGTATCCCTGGCCACACGAAAAATGAAAACCTTTAATTACTTGCCTGATATTCTTCCTTCTCTGCCTGCTCTTTCTTGTACTCCTCGTTCAGCATATATGTTAACGCAATCACACATATATCTGCATGTGAAAGCACGGAATAATCTCCCGTCTTCTTTGCCCATTGTACCACTGCACACACACACACACCCACAAATCAACAAATCGAACATCAGTCCTGGAAAACTCACCATTAGTCAAACTCGCAGCATCAGGACTCTTCACAACAACCTTGACACCAGACAATAATCCCAACTTTTCGAGATGTTCTCTCGCACGACCATCTTTTAACTCAGCCAAAACTTGAGGTGTGGTGTAGTACGTTGACGCTAAGCCTCGGAGAGGTGAGAGTGAGAGAAGGGGGCCAGCATCTAGAATTAGGGATTTGCATTTTGGTTTTTGTATATCGGCCATTGGGAGCAATTTGCAACCAAGTAGGCACTCTAGTTTTTCCGTGAGATCCCACTCACGTGTCCACCATTGCATAAATAATATTTCATTCTTGAGGACGAGAGCCACATATGCTCATACCGGAACACACCCGTGCCTGGCTTATAGACATCCTCGAAAGTAACTTATTTCTCCAACTCGCTCCCCTTTTCGTTCTCTTCTTCGTCCCCGTACTTGTCCTATTCACCACCACAACCCCCCATCCAGCTCAACATTTGTACACCCTCACCATGGGCCTTGAAAGCATAGGACTCAGTCTTTCTTGGTTATTTTCCTCAAACTCAGATAATAGTGTCAGTCGCTCAGGCAAGAAAGCGAAAAAGCCGAGGACTAGGGCTGAGCCGGTCGCTCAGAATGGTTAATTCTGTTGTCCTATAAGCCTGTATACTGAGCTTACACCTTGACAGCAGAGAGCAAATATGTAGATGAAGGATACTACCCTGGACTAGTGAATATCTCTGGGACATACTGTTTCATGAATTCAACGCTACAGGTGCGCGGCAACTTTTCCTTCACTTTGTGAGTCTTAATATTGCCCGATTTTACTCAGGCTCTAGCCTCCCTGTCATACCTCCAACCTCATCTCGATGCTATTAATGCCAAGGCGGAGGCTCTTGATGTTCCTACACCCGTGATTGATGCTCTTCAAGAACTTTTCAGACGTAAACCACCACTCATGTCACTTTTCATATCCATACTGACTATTGCACAGGCCTCAACGAACCCCGCTCTTCTTACCATGCCATTCGCCCCACCGATATCATCCAAGTCTTTAGTAGTCAGACTAAAGGTCGATCCAACTCACTCTTCTACTCTCGCGAACACCAAGATGCTCAGGAGCTCTTCCAAGTCGTATCCGAATGTATCAAGAATGAAATTAGTACAGTGGACAAGGAGGCCTATCGAGATCGAGGATTAAGCGGGCTGGCCAAAGTTCCACTGGAAACGATGAGGGATATTGGAAAGAGTGTATTTGATGGATTAACTGCTAATAGACGGAGCTGTTGTGTATGTGGATACACAGAAGCAGTTATGCATTTTTCCTTAGATAACTGGCAACTTGCTGTCCCTCGCCTCGAGGTACGTTTTTCCTCCATTCTTCCGGGCCATCTATCTATCTTCTACTTACCTGTCTAGGCTGTATGCCGATTAGAAGACTGTTTAGCAGACTACACTCGTCTAGAAGTTCTCGGAGACTGCATCTGCCGTAAATGCTCCGTTATGGCTACGGTTAAACGACTGCAGCAAGAGATCATCAAACTTGAGGGAGAAACCGGATCAGATAAGAAGCCCAGCAATTCTAAAAAAGAACGACTCAAGAGAGTACGGAAAATGGAAGCTAGGGTCCGGAAAGCGGTTGCAGAAGAACGCATTGAGGATGACATTAAAGACATCCGCATGGAAAAAGTTGTCAGTCCGGCATCGACAAAGCAAGCCATGATAGCTCGAGTAAGAAGTATGCCCCTCTGACTTTCACGTGTTAACTGTTCATCTAGCCGCCTCCAATTCTTGCGCTCCACATAAACCGGTCTGTCCATTATGGACATTACGCTTCGAAAAACAATGTTCGTCTTATATTCCCCGAAGTCCTCGATCTAACGCCTTACACCACCTCCGGAAATCTCTCTACTGTCCCCACCTCCGCTATATCAACACCCCCGCCCGTCCTTCCTCGTTCAACCACCCCTACACCATCGACATATTCCAATCCTCTCATCATCTACCGTCTAACTGCTGTCGTGTGCCATTATGGTCAACACTCGTTCGGACATTATATTTGCTACCGACGGAAACCTCGACATCCTAGTGTTGGTCCTACAAAGCGCTGGGCGCCACCTCGGATTATTGACACGAATAGGTTAGGAGATAGATCCTCTGGTGGTAGTGATACACCCAAGGTCCAAGGTGATGACATGGGTTCAGACAATGGCATCAACAACCTATACAATTCAACAGCACCTCACTATGTCTTCTCCGACGAAGTCGAATCTCGGCCAGGGAAAGGCTGGTTACGAATAAGCGACGATGCCGTACGCGAATGTGGCATTGAAACGGTGCTACAAGAGGGTATGGGAGCATTCATGTTGTATTATGAACGTGCAGTTTTGGATCTTCCTGGTATCTATTCGTCACCGTTGGAGGGAGAGGGTCGTGACAGGAGTGCAAGGAGCTCAGAAGAGACACTGAAGCCTGAGTTGAAAACTGTCCATAGGAAAGGGAGTGTTGCCTCACTAGTCAGTGAGGTTGAAGTTGACGTTCGACATTCAATTGGACAGTCACAGAAACATTTGTCACGACTTTCGTCATCACAGCCTAATGCCCACCCCCACACGCATGAGCAGGAGACTGGGGAGTTAAGGCTTGAAGAGGGAGGACCTATGTCTGGGCTTGATTTAGATACGAGAAAAGGTAGATCTTCGACTGCATCAATACCACTACCAACGTCACCGCTACCGTTATCCCATTCGCCGATACCTGGAGCCCGTATTGTGCGTAGCGTGACGTCAAGGAGAAGTGCAAGTGCAACACCATGTTTGAGAGCGTCTACCGAGGATCCTGTGTCAATGCTTAATGGACATGCAACGCCGACAGTGACAGCGATGGCGAATGGACTACATTTCGACTTGAGCGCGTCGGCGCCTTCTCTGGCTGATCCGCCTTCGCCACCAGTTGCAAACGGCACGTTGCCGACAACGACAACAACGAGCAAGAGTGGTAGCAGTGGTAGTGCTATTAACTTATCACCGAAGTCGGAAGACAACTTGAAGCATAAAAGTGGCCTAACTAGTTCACAGGAGGAGGTGCAGCGTGGATGTTCACCACAATCGCATCGTCCGAATGGCGTCAATGCATAAGAAATCTTCCGTTTTTTAAATCCTTCGTGCTTTCCTAGCTGATTGACACCCAAATCAATTTGAATTTTGTATCAATATTCAACTGCAACTTTCGCTTAACACTCTACTTTGATTATTATGTGCCCTTTTCACGCTCGTGTATGGCGATTCTTTACTTCACATGTTCTGATAGCGTTAGTTGTATATATAATTGATCACCCTTTGCTTCTTCGCTGATTTCCCGGTTAGAATGGCATCAGATCTCAGGAAGCCATCCCAACGCCACCATTCCATTCTTCATTATTGCTCTTATTATTGCTCTTCACCAACAGCCAATGGAATAGGTATCATCCCAGAGAGAGAATACAACAACAAAACAGTGCACAACGGGATAGTGGAAGATAGATAGTAGTTTGTATCTTTCCAGCCCCAAGAATCACCGCTCCCAACCCACACTTGTGCTGGTGAGTTCAGCTATCCGTGTGGATCAACCAACAAGATATATCTTTCACCCAATTCTAATGATACAAAAAAAAATGAGGACAGAGCCAAAAGCAGATAGATAGGGGAACGATGAATAACAATGATATTGTGAGATATAAGAACAGGAAATCCAGAGGAATATTCACGAATGGTCAAAAGTCGGAAGAAGGTAAACCATGGCATTGACAGCGACGTTCAAAAGTTCAGCGAATTGTTGTTGAGATGATTACTCTGTTAAAAGGAAAGAGGTATCCCGAGGACCGGAGAAATCCGGCTTGAAGAAGCAAACAGTCGCCTATATCCCTAACCTCATAGTTTGGAAAGCCCACGGACAAACATGCGGTTGGGATACGGCAAGCTGCATCTACCAGTAGATACGACGTTCGATGGTACGAGCACGGGGTGCAACCGGATGGTGGGAGACGATACGCTTCACGCGGGTGACAGTAGGATACCTGCAAGTGACAGCACGATTGCATTAGCTTCTATTGACAGTTATGAAGCTAGTAGTACGATGAACCATACCAGGCATGATAGACCTCGCTGTCAAGCTGAACCTCGATAATTTGACGGCCCTATGAACGATGGCGTATCATTATTCTCTTCTTGTTCAGCGTAAAGTGAGCTTACTTGGTAGTCAACATGGGAGCCGACAACAAGGCCCTCTTGTCTGCCCTTGGTACCATGACGGACGGCAACGATGTCACCGGGGATGATTTCTTCATATTCGTAGGTCATTCTTGTGGTGTTAAGGTAGGGATGTGTATGCCTTGAGGTCTAGGAGAGAGAAGATGTGAGCTTCCAGGAGAACAGCGAAGAGGAAATGAAAAAATCATCACAAGGTTGGTGGGAAGAAGAAAAGGATGGGGAAACAGAACTGAGAATGCTGAGCTTTTATAGGATCAGATGAAGCCGAGTAGACGCACGGATGCCTCGAGGCACCAAGCTTTTGTTCTTATCAGCCGCTTAACATGTTGAATTTTTTTCGCTCGAATAACATCATCACAGTTGTCGAGGCAGTGGTAACACAACCAAGCCTCGTGCCAACCGAACTCCCCCACTGCAATAGAGTACATACATACACTAGAGATACATACGCGCAAATACCCATACCCTTTTCTCTTCTACTTCGACTTGGTATAAAACCATCGCCGAACCAGATCCCACAGACGCCATGATGTAGATGGATGTCCGTCATGATCCATAGGGGCTACATCGACCAACGTTGCTGCTCCGGGACTAATTCTTACAGCACCACGAGCTCCTGTCAAACGGCCGATCAACACAGGATCACAGAGCCGTTCTTGAAGCTCTCGTATAACGTCTTCCGCAGAGGCTTCGTACATCCGTCCTATTTCGACCTCTCGTGAGTAGTAATACGGGCGTCGAACAACGTACGGCGCTAGGCCATTGTACTTGCGCACAAGCGAGTTCAATTCAGCGATAGCGACTTCATGGTATGAACGCTCTTTTTCGACCCATTGAGGGTCTCGCAGTGCTTTGATTTGATCCAAGGTGACTGTGTGTAACAATCCCGGCGGATTCTCCGTGCTCAGTATCCGAAGGGCTCGTCGCACCCATGATTGCCGCAGCACGTCGCGAAAACTCCTGACAGCAGCTTCGAGTTCTATATTATATCGCACATCAGATAGAGGACTGAGAAATCCGATGTTACGTACCACCCTGAACATCAACCCATGGTGGAGTTGCACCGTTCCGTTGCACAATGCGGTTCATCAGAAATTCTTCTCGAGCAATAAATGGATTTGATTCATCAACCGAACGTGCAAGTGGCTTTCCGCGTCCCTTCACGTTCTTAAACACCCCTGACAATCGCGCTTTCTACGTACCATCCAATCCCGAAAGCGTAAGTCGCTGCAGCGTACCAGTATCGAACATCGCTTACCTCAATCTTTTCTTCAATGATACTATTCCATCCCTTCAAGGTCACAGGATTCGGTTTCCCAGTCTGTACAAGATGCTTCTGCTCTCCCATCTTAATTCCCAGTCTATAATCCAACGTACTCTCCAAAGCCTGGCTCAACCTCTCAACCTGCTGTGTCTTCTTCGTCTTCTCTTTCTTCTCTAACTTCTTATCCAAGCTCCCTTGTCCGAGTTTACCCAAGCCACCAGTCACACAATACGAACTAGATACTGAGGCGTGAGGTGTACGGCCTACTTTAATATTGGAAACTCCATCATCCGAAGGAGGTTTGAATGTCGTTTCCCAGGGTTTATGTGTCGGATTAGAAGGTAAGAGGGGCTCCTTTGCCCAAGAACCCAAAGTTGGTCGCAGATAAGGGGCAGTGGATATAGTAGACGTATCTTCGTAATGAGAATCGTCAACAGTGCCAGTAACAGATGCAGACCGAACTTGTGGAGGGTTTTTTTTCAGTTTCTCTTCGGCCGTGAATATACTTGATCCTCTGAGAGGTTTGTATTTATCGACTAACATACGAAGTACGGCATCTTGAATGCGCTCCTCTCCTGTCCAGTTCTCCTGTTGTTGGACTAAAGCATCTAGCTTCTGACAACTTTGAGAATCGGATTCTTCGCGTTCAGCATCAGCAAAGAGTTTATCGCTTGCATTTTGGGTAGTATATGAACGGAATATCTGATAGAATGAGGGGAGATGAGAATAGAAGAACAATGTCGTGTTGATATTTCGTTGCAGGACTAGCATGAAGAGTTGATCCCCTAATATCGATCTGTCACCGACTACTACTCCTCGTGCGACACCATTGGCCAATCTTATCTCACCCGCTCATGGCAAATTCAGACAACAAAACTGACACAGGCAGAGTTTACCACACGAAATGTACAGGCACCGCCCTAGATACTGTCACTGAACATAGCAAAGATGAAGACATTACGCTCTTCGGTAGTTGTTTCTGTCCATTTGTTCAACGTGCGTGGATCGCATTTGAATATCTCGGAATTCCATACAAGGCATGTCGCTACTACTTTCTATGGATCTTAATAATGATGTATGTAGTACTGTAATTAAGTTCCACTCGCTCAAAGTCGCGACGTCTTAATCCTTCCTAACTGATTGTTTATTTCTACAAGATGAAGTCGATCCATACAAGAAACCTAAGGAACTTGTCGAAGTTTCGCCAAAAGGCCTCGTACCTGGACTCAGGTTCAATAACATTGTGCCGCCGCGATCTTTGAACGAGAGCACAATCATCGTCGAGTACCTTCAAGAGTATGCTTATAGACCGTTCTTGCTTTATATCTTGACCTAAGCCCCGGGCACCAGTTTGGCCTCAGAAACCACTCGACGGTCACTCCTCCCACCTTCCACAAATCCCTGTATTCAGAATCACTCCTGAAGATATTATCTCTTTCTTAAATATGCACCTACAGATGCACGGGCCTTGGTCAGATTACAAGCTGATCACGTCAATCGAACACTTATACCGGGATTCTATCGTTTCCTTCAAGCACAGGAAACAGAAGCTCAAATCAGTGCAGGTAAAGAATTTCATCAAGCGATCGGAACGCTCGTAGGTCTATTCGAGAGAGCGGAAAGAGAGATTCTTAATGGCGATGGAGTCCCTGGAGAGGGAGAAAAACAGGCCCTGAATCAAGGTCTAGGTCTGTGGGTCAATGAAAGAGAGTTGGGCTGGACAGATGTCATGGTTGCGCCTTGTACGCTCCCCCCATGCACTGAGTTAACTCCTGCTCACACTCGCGCTCATGTTCGACACTTTGTAAAGGGATGTACCGCGCGCAAGTGGTGCTGAGGCATTACCGTGGTTTTGAACTCCCCCAAGGAGAGAAATTCAACTCCTGGTTGAAGCGCCTGTTTGAACATCGTGCTTTTGTTGCTACACGCAGTGATCAAGAGTTATATATTGATAGCTATGAAAGGTGGGATAGATCAATCTACTCACTGTATTGCATAATTTATCGAGAGCGCTCTAGATATGCATTCAACCGGCCTAATACCAGCCAGGTGGCGAATGCTATCAATACAGGACGAGGTCTGCCGTAAAAAAAAGGGCCCTTATAATGATGTATAATTACTGATTAGCTTTGAAATTGATCTCTTTTGCTAAGAGATGGCCGTTATCATGAATGTATCCAGGGATATCTACCGTTCAGATACACAGCAAATTAGAGTGCTTCCATCCTCGCCAGATCTGCAAGTGGCTAAATACAGCTCAGTTGTCATAACTTGGCGGGTTCTCCACAGGAACACTGTCAACAAATGTAACGGAACTTGGCGTGGTATATGTAGCTGATATAAAATATGTAAGATGAGTTGACCGGGAATGGGGGAGGGATGTACGCACGTAGGCTCTCGTCGGCCTCATCAGCAGCCTGCCTACGCATGTAGATCGACTTTTCTCGTGCCTTCTCCAGTAGACTGACAAACTCAAACATAGGCCGGTCTTTGAAACGGACCTCAGCCCTGGTTCCATCAGTCAAGCCACCATCTGGTGACGGTTTGATCTCGAAAACTAGATAATTGCCGCTGAAAGTCGGCTGCTCGAATCTTGTTGAAACTATGGAGTGAAGTGGAACGGATAGGGAATCTAATGGATTTCTTGAATCGCTAGCGAAGATGAACTGTGAATTTAGTGATGTAACTATTCCATGCTGATGAATTGAGCTGATCTGCACGCACCCGTTGGTCAGTGAGCCAGATCTTGCCTATCGACTTGAGCTTTTTGGCTCCTCCAAAGCCTCCGGCGAGAGCATGATTCGAAGGTGGTTGGTCAGGAATCAGGAGATCGACTTCGGCGCCGAGATCCACCATCGTAATGGTAGTCTCATTGAGTAGAGGAACGGGCGTACGGTTGGGTGTAAGCATCGTCCAGTTAAGAGCCATCTTTGAATGTGAGTTGAGTGGAATAAAGAGAGGTAGTCACTGCATGGGGTATTGACATCTCGTACATGATGCTCATCACGATCAAGCCTCGAATTCTCAAATTATGTTGGCGAAATTGTAGTCCTGGCGTAGGATACTCCTCCCATGTTCATGAAACCATGTACCAAACGCGCAAACCTGGATTCAAAATAACATAACACCGCACTGACGGAATGTACAATCTTGGGATGACCGCAGTCAACACTGACATAGATCTTCCTTAACACAGCATGTATTAATGAAAGTACTGTAATATACTACATCTACTTGTCAATTCATTATCCAAGGGCCAGTGCAAAATGGGAATTCGTTGTATCATGTTTTCCAACATTAATACGGCTTGAATCGCCTCGAGGCCTTGAGCTTCTCAACCTTCGCTTTGTCTTCCTCCCATTTCCGCTTCAGGTCCAGTATTTCTAGCACGAATTATGAGCGCCCTTGAAAGTTATCATGTACCGACGGCCATACCTTTTCTCTGTTTCTCTGCCTTCTGGAAGGCGTAGAACCCTTCTTTCTCCTTCTTTTCCTTCTTCTTATTGCCGCGTGTCCTTGTCTCTCCGGTTTGTTGGAACTTCTTGGTAGCAACACGGACACCACCTCCCAGGGTTTGTCCATAGGCACCACCTCTCGTCACCAAAGTGAATCCGTCTTCATCCACAATAGCTTCTCCCTTTTTATACTGTGATTTCTGTTTATTCTTGGCTAACTCGTAGTCGTACACTTCGATGTACGTATCCGCATGTTCTTTGACAATATCAAGCGGTGGCCGAAGCGACTCATAAAGAGCTAGGTAGTGAGCAAGGCCACTTGGTTCTTCTGTTGTTGGCCAGGGACGCGATTCTGGCAAAGAATCTACTGCTCGATCATGTGAAGAGGAGTCCAGAAAAACAATATGAGCGGAGCCTCCAGTTTTGCGCAAGATACGCAATGAAACAGTCGGCAAAGGTGTGACTTTCGGTACATCTTCTTTTGAGATCTTTCTTCGTTTCCACGATTTCTCTCCTGAAACCACCGGAACCTCCTCGTCTTCCTCTTCTTCAGACTCGTCTTCCTCAAAATGCACAGATCCCTCAATGCTATCCGTGTTAAACACAACCCTCTCCACTGTCCCAGCTCCTTTGAACAGCTGGACTAAATCTCGTTCTGTAGCGTCTGGTGGTACATTGACCAGAAAAAGAGTTCGGCCGACCGGGAGTGCATCATTTTTCTTGCTTACTGAATGAGAACGCGCATAGATGTAATGAGTTGCTTTTGCAGAATAGGTGACTGGTATTGGTGTAAATCCGCTGAAGAGTTTCTGAGGGGCCATGGCCTTGAAAAAATATGGGAAATCATTGTAAGATGATATTTGCCATAAACGTGATCGTCAAACATCATCAATGATCCCTGTATATTTATATCCCCGAAATTACACACTACGGGTGTTTCAAGCGCGACCAGTTTCTTTTACTTCATGTGACCTCGATACTCGGATCAATATCATTAAACACTCTCAGCTACGAAAGAGAAGCTTCCTGCAGATCTCATACTTGAGTCGGTAATCCTTATAACCTTGCTGAGGTAATACCAACGAAATGGGTCCGAATTTGAGTTTCTGGAGCGAAGTGTTCGCGAAGTGTTCTTCGTCTCAAAACTCTTTTCTAAAAAAATATTATGTTGTGTATTACATCAACAGCGTGATAATCTCCCGAGACATCTCACATTTTCAATATTCAAACTCAGTGCTAATGGGTTTGCGCCTGATACCTGATAGCAAAGACAGGAAATCTGGAGATTTTGATAGATTTTTCATGCTTCTTCGGTTCAGAATAGAGGCTCCCGGGTCTGAGGTCTGACAGGAATTTGCAGATCTGGACCCAGTTGAGCTGAACAGCCCAAGCACCCCTCCAAGTCCTCTTTGTCATCAATGCTCAGGACGAGACCTCTTGATACTTATATCATATGATTGGAGACTCGCTTACCCAATTGCGCAATGCCCGTCACCAGAAACTCAAGGACGGATCTTGATGGTCAACGTGGGTGTTTGCGTCATTTCATTTCTTTCTGACTCGTTATGTTCTAGTTCTGGTGGATTAGAGATTTGGATGACGTTAATGTGCTCCGTCTCCTTGACCGGACAGAAGCTTGTCTATGAACCCTTGACGAGAGGTAAAGCCCATGTTCTTGTTAACCGCCCACACCCTGCGCAGCGAATAGGACATTTTGACCAGTAGACCTTAAGTCTCTGGGCAGGTGTCATTGGGTCCTTGGGTCCCTTGTGTCACACTGGCACCACGTGCTTTTTTTAGAAATTTCCATTCTGCAACGAGCAAGCTAAGATGATGCGGCCCGATATCGGGAGTGCATCCGAAGGGAGGAAGTGTAAGTGAATTTTAAGAGTAGATTTCAAGGTAGGTTTGTTCTACTATAGCAGCGGTATGAAGAAAGAAGGAATGGATAGAATAAATGAATATGGTATCGTATACTCACTGCGATTGAATGGGTAATGCGGCAGGTCCCTCGTCCTCAGGTACCTTCTCAAGATAGCTTTTATATCATCAGCGCTTGTGTCAGATGGGGCCATGCCATGGGTAGAATTTTGAGGAGGGCCCTGACTCCTTTGCGAGCGTCCGGAGGAGGTATATGGGAGGTGAGGCCTATGATATGATGGTGAGCATCGTGGCGGCGGCATTCGCGTAAGATGCAGATGTACGTCTGGTAAGACTCTCCACATGAGTAGGATTTACCCTCAACTGGGACAAACTGCATATAGAAGTTCCCCACATACCATAGCCCGTGAGGGATTGTATGAGGCATCTATGCAGCTCGTTTCCGTCTGAGGTCTCTGAGGTGGGATATTGGTTGTAGTGATGGGGAAATCGATCAGTCTGGTAGCAATGGCTCTGCTGTGGATGATTCTTTAGCACAGGCCTCTGTGATGTATTCTGGAGCACGACGAGATATATGTCGCGTTATAGGATTAAATTTTCCGTGTATAATAATTGCAGAGTTGGCAAGCTCGTCGGTTTTCTCATTACCACAGACATTGGGATGGTAGACACTGGGAGAGTGTGAGACAGTAGCAGGCTAATCTAGCCATCCGATAGCATTGTGTCCTAGAATCTTGGTTATATTATGGTGGTCCGTGCTGGGCCATAGGAAGACTTGATGGAGTTAGACATCCACGTGAAATTTTGGGGAAGCAGGCTAGTTATAGGGGTATGAGTATGACGAGTCGTACCAGCGATCGCAACTACCTCGGTACAAATTCCAGCCATGTTTGATTGGGTGAATATTTACTTATCAGATCAGTTGTTGATACTCCACCCGGAAACACTCAGAGCATAATATCTGATCCACAAGAATGAATATTATTCATATCCACTTCAGCACTCCACAGGCAGAAACTAACAAAGGCAGAGATCCCGCCGCAACCTCAAAAACCAACTAGAGCCAGGATACTAATTGTCTGAGTAAATAATCACATGTAAACTGTATAATGATGTTATGGCACCCTTTTTGAAAGTTCAGTACTTCTGAATTTTTTCCGCAGTGAATTCCAAAGGCTGTTAAGTAGGTACAGGGGAGGCCAACATGAAGGCCAATAAAATCTGGACATGAGGGTTCCATGGAATTAGGAGTCGGACGTGGCTGCCGAAGAATCCGAGATTTCCTGAGTCAGCTCATGTAGAGGGTATCCCGAGGGGCCCTCGTGCTGCGTGACGACAATTCATGCTATCTTGATTGCATTTTCTAATTTACTTCCACATAAATCCCACCTGGCGCTGATGACCTTCGCATCACGTTCAACAATTTATATTCCGCATGATAAATGATATCTTCAGTTGAAGAAAAAAAAGAAAAACAAGTATAAAATATCTTCTGGTGCATATGAACTTCGATTTTTTGAACAACTTGTGTCAAATTTCCGATGAGGTCAAACTCGATTGCCATCAGTCACGAACTGTCACACTCCCGTCACTCCATTGGCAAAGTCTTGCCACGCTCCCACACGTCAGATTTCTATCATATTTCTCTGTTTCTTTTCTTTGTTAATGCCGAGACACGTATGTACAATCACGTATGTACAATCACGTATGTACAATCTCAGTATTACATTCTTGTACGTGCCTGTCACGAGGACTTTAATCAGATATCAAATCAAGATCTGAGATGTGTGGGATAAAAATGGAAGGAAGCAAAGATCTAAATTGTAAATCTCCATTCCTGGGTTCGCTATTGAGATCCCAGGACATCTCAGGACACCGACGATGTCATCATTGCTCTTGTTGTATATTAACGGCCAATAGTTGCGGCCGTTAGCGGCGTGTGTCATAAAGGCCTATTGTCATCATAGTACCACAGCTGATTTCCTTGTGCTTTTCGATTCAGAACGATCGATACGGTTTTTTGGCGTAGTAGTTGGAGATCCTGATTACGATGAGTAATGGGAGTTGATTTTTGTGCCCTTCATGTCAGACAATATAATGGGGCCGACTCGAGAAGTGTGGAGCTCGGAAGAAAACTGCGACATGGAGGGACATGATATTCTAATTTTAACCTTTTCGATCATTACGTTCATGATCTTGTTGATGGCTCTTTACTTGTAATCCAACCGTTCGGTGAGCATCGATCATCAAATAAAATCGGAATGTTGGTAATTTTTTTCTTTTTGCAATTGATATTAGGGGACCGGAAGAAATCTCAATAAGCCAACGGAGCACACGGAAAACAGCGCTACGCATCTCGTTTTTCGTATCTACCATCACTAGTATAATCGACTTCCTCATGTCGGATTCTGCCATGTAGATCACGATGAGACCAATCTCTTCCTGTCGGCTGATGCTTCCCTGTATCCATTCCATAACCCGAAAAGTCAATACTTCCTAAAGATCTAAGACCATCTTACGTATCCCTAACATTCTTATCAACACGGCCAGGCCGCTACATACCCGACACCCTCAGCATCAGTTCTCCGACGTTTTGACTAGACACTACCCCACTAACTACTAGTTGCCGAATCATTAACAAAACCATCGTTGTAAATTGAGACCCCACCAAGGTCAAAGAAAAATTGACTGTAATATGTAAAATAGAAGTTACTGGCATATATACGTTTACGCGGAGTAAAATAAAATCAACCAGAGAGGTGGATATTTGAGAGCAGGAAACAAAAACAAAAACTAAGATAGGGGGGACGGAGTGTACAATTTGAAAGCGTTCAAACAGCAAACATTGAGAGAAACAAATAGAGAGAACACAAAATCGAAAAAGACTAGACTGTCACGGCTAGGGAGGATGAGATAGTAGACATGCATAACGAAACAGACAGACGTTACATTGGACGACAACACGAATCGAGGAATCGAGGAGCGAGAAACACAAATCAGGAAACCAGAAGAGAAGAGAATAGTGAAAGAGGTTTACACTCCATTACGAAGTGACGCACCGTAAGGCATACAGCGGCTCGGACAAAAATACATACGAGCCGCACCAGTGAAGAAGAAACAAGGTTCCAGCCAATCAAAAGAAGATATCGTGAAAAGAGAACAAAGATACGAGAGCATCGCATACTTGCACGAATGCAAGCAACTAATTTCATCAGGTGTGATGAAGTACTCGTTTATCGAGTGTAACAATTATTTAGGCGGCGACGATGCAGTGGTTTTGAAGGCGCACGAAGAATGTTCACAAGAACCATTACGTTGACGTTGCCTCTGCTGCTGATGAACGTCGGATAACCAGTCGCTGTGTAAATTCATGTTTGTAAATGTCGCAGTCAGATCCGCCTCCGCTCGGCCATCCAATGAGGATTTGGAGTCAGGTCGACTGACAGCCCGATCTTTTGTTGTTATTGGATAGGGAACAGCATAAGTAGCACTCTGTGGGTCAGCGCCAGGCAACGTGGTAGGGGTAGTGGTATTAACAGAGCCACTTGATTGTAACCGATATGTAATAGATGGCTCGGACGGATGGGGTAATGCTTTCGAATCTCCATTGGATAGTGATGAAAGAAGGTTTCGTGGTACCTTGGAAGAGGTGTTATGATCTTCAAACACAACAGAGTCTGAAAATGGAGCGAAATTTGACTGGGTGCGTCGAGTGTCTGGCTGAGACTGTATATTCGTATTTGCGTAGAAGGTGGTAGGGTCACCAAACATGTCCCCGCTCTGTGGGGCACCATTTCTTGAGTTATTGCATCCATCATGTGTAATGGTTCCCACCAAAGGTTGATTTGTCACTACCGCACTATCGCTCCTGGTGTTAGAATCACTTTTCGCTCCAATAAGTCCAGGAGGGATAAGTCCAAGTTGATCAAGCTTTTGAAGCAGGACAAGAAGTTGTTCGAGGGTCCAAGAAGTATTGAAAGGCGGAGCCACCGAGGTAGTATTAGCAGCTGCGGCAGCCTGAACTAGGAGATAGCATAAATGTTTGTCAGTACGAATGACAACAGCACTCACTATTACTATGACCCCAATATAGTCGCAAGTGAATATTTCCAAGAGGGAAACCCTGCATGCATTCGATGGCGCGTGCAGCATCAACTTTCAGTACATATTGGACAAAGCCGCAGCCTTTCCCAGAAACGACTTTAACCTGAAAAGTGTCAGGAGTACTCTGCTGCAGAAAAAGGTGATACATACATAATAAATTGGCCCGAAATAAATAAAAAGGTCCCAGAGCATCTCCTCAGTGATATCAGAGGTTAAACCGCCAACAAAAACGGTGGTATTGTAGGGATCAGTCGAGGCGAGCCATTCACCTTTAGGACCAATGAGATCTCCAGAGACATGTCTAGATTGTGAGCGGTATTTCCCATTACTGGTTTCATTGCTGATGTTCCGCAAGAAGACAGCGAGTTCATAAAGGTTGGAATCAAGCTTGACCGAAGTCTGCGTAAGATGTAGATATGTCAGAGAGCATAGCGACTATCGATAGGGCAGGAATCACCGTAAGGGAACCATCAGAACTAGAACCACTAAAGGAGGAAGAACCTTGGACGGAATCGCTTTCCAGCGAGCTGTTCGAGTTGGGAGCGGCAATTGGAGCAGAAATATTCCGTAGATTTGAATCATTGGATGGACGATAGAGAGAGGGGTGAGGGGGAAAAGATGGTGGTGGCTTGGCCTTGGGGGAAGTGGCACGACCAATGCGTACTGAACAACAATAAATTAACTGTATGCACCGCATACAAGCAATAAGACTTACCAGGGCGATTATTGATCATCAACCCAGGTGCTTCCCTTAAGGCGCGGTCTCTATCTTTTTGGGTCCCAAACCTATCTGAAATATTAGCGGAGGTGTTTCAGGTAAAGTTCAAATGGGCATACCGCGCAAAACCGTATTGGCGGGACTTGCCTTCGTGGTCACGCATAATCTTGACGCTCGTACAGGCTGTGAAAGGTTGGATGAACCTGGATTCCCTATATCTACTCTGGCCAAGGCTTGGATTTCTGAACACTTGAAGAACGTCATCCTCGGTAGCGTCTGGATCGAGATCAGCGATGAAAATGCTATAGTCTGACTTGGAGTTGGCAGGATCCATAAAAGAGGGATGCACAGGAGCCCAGCGGAGGACAATAGGGCTTGAAGAGTTAGGCATCATCATGGGAGCTGCCTCGCCACGGCTGGTGGTCCGGGCGAGGGCAGCAACGGCAAGCGCAGGAGAGGGGAAAATGAGATAGCAATAGCCTAGGTTAGCGGGCTGCTGGCCGGTCGCTGGGGGTGGCCTCGGGACATGGATAGAGGTAGGTTTCCATTCCATAAATTTGCAGACCTGCCAGAGATACTCTTCCCCCATCCAGGACTCCAGATACACCCAGAGAAGGGTAGTGCGGGAGGGAAAAGGCTCTGAATACTCTGGGCGGTGGTGGTCCATGGTCAAGACCAGTTGTTTGTCAAAATTGTAACTATTATCGGACGCAGATTTCCCGCGCGTGTTCTCTCTCCTGTTCGGGCGAACAATGCAAGATCTCTGTGGGTCCAGTGGCTGTATTGGATCTGCTTCCTAGCTCGATACCTTATCTGACTGCTTAGTCACCCATCACATTTGATTGCTTAGTCACCCATCATATCTGTCCTGCGCTCTGCCTGCGCTGTGTTGCTCGTCAGTCATGCCCCGTCGGCCCTCTGCCCCTGCCAGCGCTGCCGCCAGTGCTGCCCTCATACAGCTCGGAGAGCCGCTACAAGTCTCTACTGGCTCTCAGCATGCCAGTTCCCAGCTCACGATCGAGTTCAGTGCGAATCGGTACCAGAAAGTCGTCGGTGCGTTGGCGGGACGGCTGAAAAACAGGGTCGGTCCTGTCATCGCGTGTGCAGCTGCAGTACTGACGCCAGCTTCCAGCTTCCGTGCAACTCGGGACATACGCTAGACACCGTCGAGGCCGATGAGATCGTCCAACAGGCTATTGATGCTTTGACAGATCTGCCCAGCGATGCATTGGCTGTCATCGTCTGGACGCTGGGAAACTTGTTGGACAGCCTCTCAAAGGCATGCTTAGTCATTTGCCATGAGATAGGTCCCTCACTTGTTTGCAGCAGACAGATGAACACGGTCACTTTTCCCTCGAAATTCTGCAATCTCAGTTATTCATACTCAAGGTCCTCTCGGTTAATCTTGCTTCTCGACTCTCTCCTCGCATCGGCCCAGGCTCACCAATCAACACTTCCTCCGTGTCCAAGCACTCTGAAACTGACCCTCTCCCAGAAGTCACGCCGTCACCTCTCGAAGAACGCTGCGTGCGATATGTTCTAAGCATCGTTCTCGGATTTTTACGTCACTCTGCACCATCGGAACCTCCATTGGTGCTGCCAAGTAGGACATCCGATATCACCTTTAGAGAATTTGAGGTCGAAGATGTTGGAGAGCTAGCGGCTGGTAGTACTGGTGTCGGCCCAATTCCAAACATCGATGCCGCGTTGTCGCCTTCCGCGGCCTCTATGCCAGTGTCTACTCTTTCTGCAGGTCATACCATGGGTGGCCAAAGAACTAGACTTGTGCCCTTGCGCAATCAACCTTCCACAGGATCAGCTCTCTCCTCCTCAACATCGACTAAAACTAAATCATCTGGTATCTTCTCTCCTTACACCAACCCCTCACGCGTGCACGCACACGCCCGCCAAGCCACCTTCTCATGTGCTCAAAATCCCAACCTCGTCCCCCCTTCTCAAACCAAATACGAAAGAACCCATCCCTCATTAATCAAATCTCGTACCGCATGCATTTCCTTTATCGCCGAAATTTCTGGCAGAATCATTTTTTTCATTTCGCTGACGAATTGGTATACAGTCTACGAGAGGTTGAGAACCAAAATTAGAGTGTTGGCGAATAGACCGGAAGAGACAACGAGAGAGGATTTGACGGATTTGATGCTGCTTGGCTGGATTGTGCTTGATAGAGTTAGACTGGTGCAGGTTTTGAATGGCGAGTTCCTGTTGACCTCTGCTCCCTTTTACTGACATGCTGCTTTTTGCAGAGCTGTCGTCGCTTCTTGTGAATATGGCGCGCGAAGCACAAGTAGCAATTGCCATCCCACTCCGTTCAGCGATATGGAATTGGATCACGTACTATCCTTTCGAATTCAATGAGCTTGTTACCTCTACTTCCACCACGACCGCCATTTCTAATACTTCCACCACTACTGTGCCCACTTCGTCTTCTACCACGTTTATAAATGTTACAAGTACATCAAGGAGTGGGAGTAACAAGTTGACTGAAGGGGCACCAGAGAGGGTGTTCGATCTGTTATATTCGAAGATGAAATCCAGTTCGAATACGAGCAGTGGAGCGGTGGGAGGATCGGGGATCAACGTTGGTGCGGGCGTTAATGCAGGAGGTCCAGGAGGTGATGAAAGAATTGTGTGGCCAGCATTGACTGCGTTGTGTTGTATGATTTCAGAGAAACTTGCGATGGATTATGTTCAGTATAGTGGGAGCGGGTATAAGTCATCGAGGAAGGCATGTTTTTACCTATTTTTCTCAGTCATGACTGAATATTTATATAATCATAGGACTTGAGATTTTTGGACGAAATATTGAAACAAGCGAGTTCCCCCGGGGCTTCGAGGCATTCAGAAGTAGGGTTAGCAACTGCTGTTGATTTATGTCGAGCAGCTTCCCTTGCAGCAGTGGCAGAGGAACATGAAGAGGTTCCGTTAAGATTACTTGCGGTTGATATTGCTCATGAATTTAAGGTACGCTATTTCCTATACACAACTCGCATTTACTAACCTCTTTCTCCAGAGTGCTCTGACACAGATATCGCAGAAAACTCCAGGTCGAATGAGTATCTGGGAAGCGGACGAGATCGACGTGGCGTTGTATGCCGATGTATTGGTCACGGTGTACCGGTTTTTGTCGCCTGACGAATCGGTTCCGCTGATCAAGGAATGGTTGGAACCTACTCGTTCGGATGCGGTGAAGATTTGCGCTGTAAGAGCTTGTCTGACTTTAGCTCAAGAAGTGTGTTTTTTCTCTTCTTCTCCCTCTTCCTATCTTATCAACCTGTACTAGGCCTCTCGTTTCCCATGGCAGCATCCTCTCACAGTTCTTTATCAAGCAATTTCCAAACGCTTTCGCGATATCTTCAAAACGCTCAGTCACCGTCGTCCCGAACTGGATGCATACGGGGCCATGAAACATGCAGACGCAAAACCGAAAGTCAAGCGCTCTATCATTGAATCGTTATCTGATAAAGAATTGTTGATGTTGAGCATATCGTCATTATGGCGGCAAGATGTGAATTTTCACATTACTGGAGCAAGTGAGGTCGATTTGGAAGAGACAGTTGGGCTTGCTGTGAAGATTTGGGATATGAATCTGGATGATTGTGTCAAAGTATCAAAGGCGAGGTGTTTGTGTACGTTAGCAGTGGGTTTTTTCAGAGGCGTGCTGCCGACGAGCGGGAAGGAGGAGGAGGAGGTTAGGAGGTTTGAAGGAATGATGTCGAAGTTAATCAAGGCTTCGATGTGAGTGATGATTTGCATTTCTGGTAATTTGATTCATGACAATTCTTTTGGCTAGGCCTGCGACGTTGATGACTGTGTCAACGAATTTACTGAGGGCAAGGGATAACATTCAGATGCAGAGGCTATGGGTGTCTGTGGCAACTCAAGTGTTGGACTTATATCTCGTCAAGATCGAGGTTTGTCTTTGCTCTCTTCCATCCATCCATATTTGTATCTGATATTTGATCCAGGGGCAGCATGTTCAAAACATTCAACTAGACGCTGACCGGGTTCCTGCATTCGTTCTGGCTGAAATTGCGCTCACTGTGACTTTAACTTCATCTAACAATACGATCTCACAGATGGCTGCGAAGGGATTAAGACATTTGGCTATAATGCAACGACAACCTGATGCGCCGAAGATTGAATTTATATCCCCGGAGGACTATGCGAAACGAGCGAGAGTGTTTAGTCAATTGGGTGATCCGAAGGTGACTGTTGTTGGTGAGTTTCTCACAATTCTTCAGTTCAGCTGTGCTGATGGTGTGTAGGTCGTGTTGGGCATCAAAAACGGATACGCAAGCATTTGAGGTCATTGGCACAGTGCCAGGCGATTGACGTTGTTGTGTGGAATGAGTGTCATAAACGATGGAGGTCGTTAACTGAACCTATATTGGCTATGCTTCGTGATTCTAGTCCAACTGCTTGTTTGGGTAAGGAACCAGCTTGGAAAGACCAGGTACATTTTTTAAAACATGTTCTATCAATATGCTATATCATCGTTTCGCTTTTCAGGACCAGAAATTCCAATGGCACAATCTCACACTTTTCATGGCTGCATTCGGCGGCATCTGTCTGGAAAACACGAAAGAAGCGCGGAAACAACTTGTCTCCATAATTCCGCCTAAACTCCTTCCGGACGAAATATCCACTATGGACAACCTCTATCCACTTTTGCATCTGTTCCTCTCGGACTTGAATAAAATTTTGACGGTTCGGGATGTAGCGACCAGAGATATAGCGAGAGAGGCGCTTGGAGTGGAGTTACATCCCAAATTATATCCGAGAGCATTGAAGTATTTGGATGAGACAACCAGAGCGTATGAACGGGAGGAGCTGAATGAAGAGTGTCTGTTGTTTTTGGAACAGGTGTAGTCTGATTGCTCTCTCTCTCTCTCTTTCTTGTTGATGTGTTTTGGTTCACTAGTTTATCACTATTCTCAAGTTGATTCTCGAGAATGAGAGAAATGAGGAGGAGAAAATGACATTTGATATTAGTTCGACGCTGATGTCGTTGACGAATATGATTTCTCGGTGTGGAGGACCGTCGACCTTTAGGTTGAGGATGAAGTTTTGTAGTTTTTGTGATCGCATTTCTACCGGGGTGGATACGTTTATTTTGAGGAAGGAAAGTCCTGTGAGGCAGAACATAATAGAGTTATTGATGGAGTGGATGGAGATTACTGTTTCTGTAGGTTTCTCTCCCATCTCGGAAGCTTTACTGATGGGAATGACAAGGGGGCGACCGGTGATCCACAAGTAGACGAGTTTAATGTGGCTTGTTTGAAGACATTGGTGAAAATGCTTGATAATTTCCAGCTTCGGTGTACGGATACGTTAAATGCTGGTGATGATATGATTCATGTGATCTCGAGGGAGTTCAACAAGTATTCACATATGCTGTTGCAATTCTTGGAGATGTATCAGCCGGATTATAGTGTATGAGTTGATGCCTTGTTTTGACGAGTCTCTGATTTTCTCTGATTTTCTCTTTGATAGCTTGCAGAGTCGGATGATGAATCGGAGTATATGGGCATTGCGGTGTGTTCTCGTTGTCCTTTTCATGATAAGTTGAACTCAAGATATTCCAGAGGCTACAGGGTTCCCATCAACGCGACAATTTGGTTCGGGAGCTCGTGGTTACAGGTCTCGCTAACCTTGTCAGTGCCAATAGTGAGATCGGATTTAAACAGTGTCTGCCTCTTGCATATGATCAAGATAAATGGAAGAAGATTATATTTGCGCATGTTTTTGCTCGGGTGATTGGTCAGGGTGCGACATTCAATGCTGAGGAGCGTTCTGTTGTGCAGAGCAGAAATGCTCGTCTTGCTGAGGTTCGTGATCGACTTGTATCGTTGATATGTCATGCAAACGGACTGTTCTCCTGAATACCAGTTGGTTCGAGGCTCGAAGGTCTTTGATGCAATCATATTGGCCTCAAGTGTTTTGTTGACGTTTTTATAGCTTGCCTTGGCCCTGACGATCGTCCACGTTTGTCCATTCTCAGAAGATGATATCATGATTTCCGTCATGCTCAACACCTTTGACTCACGAACACTATTGACGAAGTTCCTTAAGGCTCTGGTCGATTTGGAGATCGCATCAGTAACTTCTGAAGTTTCTTTGTTCCGTAAAAATTCTGTCGGAAACAAGCTTGTCACTGCATTTGCAAAGATCCACGGATACAATTATTTGCGAGGTCTGGTTAAACCTCTGATCTTGCTTATGAAAGAGTTGCCGGTTGGGCATAGTTATGAGATGGATCCATCCAAGGCGAAGGAACAGGATTTATTGGAGAATCAGAGGACGGTAGAGTATGTGGCGTCGAAATTCTTGAGTTTGGTGACGTCTTCGTTGCCTCAGATGCCTCAGTTTGTCATCCTCCTCTACTGTTATCCGTGAGCATGAGTTTGCTCATCGTTGTGATGGTAGGATAATTCGGGAAATATCGGCCTACATTTCACAACGAGTGTGAGTTTGCCGGCGGTCTGGAATTGGCGAGATATTGAGGTCTTCTAGTGCGGAGATATGGCCTGCAGCAAAGTTTTCCGTCATGGGAGCGTTTATTTTCCTGAGGTGTGTACAACAGTTTAATCTATTGATGTTGTTTCATATGATATTAGGTTCATCAACCCTGCCGTTGTCTCACCCGAAACGGTCGACATCGAACTCCCAGTCGAGAATGGAATGGTCATGCGCCGAGGTCTCATGCTTATCGGAAAGATTCTACAAAATCTTGCGAACAATATCCTTTTTGGCAAGGAGGCACACATGACACCCCTGAACAAGTTCTTGGAAGATCAAATTGTCAATGTCAATCGGTTTTTGAGTGAAATCAATGTGAGCTCGCCAATAGGAATTCCCTTGGTTTCTTTTGATCGTTTTGGTGTAGAAGTCTCCTCCATCTGCCTTTGACTTAGATGATCCATGGCAGGGCACGATTACCGACGATACAGATGCAATTGTACTGCATAGATTTTTGGATCAACATGCTGACAAGATTGGCAAGGAATTGCTGAGCAAACCGCGACACCCGTTTAATACCGATTTACCACCACAGCACGGTAAACGTGTATGGGATGATTTGTGTGCACTCTTGGTTGATCTGGGTACCCCTGTTGGTGTTCCTGAACTCTGCAAGAAGTCGTCGCGAGATTCAACAGCCTATCATGAGCTCATGAGTCGCTACGCAGAGCAAAGCACTGCTTCTGTCCAGAACCTCTTCGTAGAGACCCCGCCGAATGACCAGGTTTGTTGCTTATTTATCACGTTCATCACTAAGCGTGAACGTCTAGGGTCTGGTCGTTTTCGTGTTACGGTTGAGCAAGCTCGATGTTGGGGCACTTGACATAGAACTGTTCATGTATAACATTCTGAAGGCAATTTTGTTGTTCATTCGATTCACTCTCCCTTGCTTACGGAAACATACTCAGATTTTGAGCAATCCAAAGTTCTCTGGGCAAGTGTTTGATGTCATCGTAGATTGTACTGGTTTCTCTTCAATATCCGAGTTACCACTACAGTGGCTCAGGTTCTGTGCCGAGATTATGCCCAAAGATATCAGGGAGAGGTTTATAACTGCTCGTATGTTGAATCCAAACTCCCTTGCACAGAAGTATTTCCGGCGGTTGTACAATTTCATGGCTGGTTAGTTTACTACCATTAAATATCTCACCATGACTTTTGATTGGTGGTTTAGGAGTTGCCTTCTGCTCATCTGTCAAGACTTACGTTTCTGCCAAGCAATTACTGGAGGAACTTCCGGATACTATTGTCGAAGCTCTCTCGGAAACAAGTCGAGCTTTTTTTTCTTGTCAGCTTTTTATTCTGATTCTTGGATAGATGCACTCGAGCAGGAGCCGTTTGACGAGTTCCAGGACGTCACCTGGAAACAGCCTAATTCTATGCGAGTTCCGGTCAGCCTTCGCGTTGCCACCTCTCACATCCGTATCACTTCAGTCAGTTGACTTTCACCGTTGGATGTACTGTTCTTATGTATGTTTTACTCATCAGCGTCAACGTCAACCTGTTGCTCCCGGTCTTGCTTGCCGGAATGTCGAGATCATTATTTTGGCAGACATCGGCGACATCTACAACATTTTTACTGGGCAAGATATGAACGAGTTCATAGTTCGACGAAGACAAGGGAGCACTAGCTATTTCTCCTCTCGCTTACGTGATCCCATTGTCAAGGTTTGTCTATTCGTTTAACCACTTCGGAACTTTGTATCATGTTTCTCTTGCAGGCGGTACGACAAGCAAAAGGAAAACTGAAAGACACACATATGCACATGTCGGAGCGATTCTCTCGTTTCTCAAATGTACCTGCTACCCTTCTTCATGTAGGGTTCTTCAGTGTTGATCGAGAGGACGAAACAATGTGCGGCGCTGCATATCATCTATTAGGTGCAGTATGTAACTATTTGAAGTATGACAAGAGCCCGATAATCGCTACTCAAGGTTCGTTGCAGTTCATGATCTTTCTTAGAACCTACCACTGACTAACGCGAAGCTGGCGTTATCCCGACTGATCCTCTGGTTTTCGTGAATCAGCTCAGCGAAAAGCTGGCCGACTTTGCTCCTCAGTTGACGCTGGACTTTATCCATGAAGTGTCTGCGTCTCTCAAAGTCATGGGCAAGGAAGCGCTTGCCAGTGGGCAATGTTCAACGTGTATCCATTACATGAGTCCTTGGATCAAAAATCTTGCCCACTTCGTTAATCCTGCACACAATCTCTACGAGAGGTCAGGCGCTCGTTTACGAGATTGTATTATAACCTTGGCTGAGCTGGCGGTCGCCTTTTCCGCTGTAAGTGGTCTCGATCTTATTTGCTTATCTCATGTGTTGACAATGTCTTCAGCTTACGCCAACCTTCCAAAAGTGCATTTGGTCCGAGATTAGCAAGTCCGACAGTGCAATCGTTGATGTGGTCCTTGATGAGTTGATTCGTACGGCATCTGATGGAGGCTTGAATAATCCTCGAAGCGAGATTATATCTCATATCGTATCCACAATCACATCGATTTGTGTTAGAGGACGGGTATATCATAAACTACGCAAGGTATCTATCCACTTGAACGGGGGAATTACTGTTCCCTGATCTTCCCTCCTCAGGCTCTCAATCGTCCTTCAACACATTTCGCAAACCACGTATCCCAGCACGCAAACTATAGCGAGGTCTCGACGCTGGTCAGAATGTGCCTAGTTGTCGGATCGCAATCCCGACATCTGACATTAAATCAACTTTATGTACCCGAGGTCATAGACATTGTCATGCTTGTTGCTGCAGACGGCCCCATCAAAGTCCGCAAAACTGTGTATGGGATTGTTCTGAATCTTTTGCAGTCATTATATGTGTCGAGATCGGACGACATGCCGGCAACGGAGTTGCTCCAAATTCTCAAGGATTTCACTTCAAGTTCGACCCTCCAACTCTTTGGTCTTCAGCGTAACCCACCTACATCTCAGCATACCATTTGGATGCCACACAACGACAAACAGTATCTCGACAATTTGGAACAACTCGCTGCTTTCTTGTCACGGATCATGGAAATTGCATCAGGATCGAGAGGTGACTTCCACCACTATGTCTAAACCTGCCTTATGTCTTATTCTTATTTTAAATTTGCTAGGTCTTCTCAACATTTGGCGAGCTCGATGGATGAGTTTGGTGACCTCGACTGCCTTCCAGAACATTCCGGCTATACAAACCCGTTCATTTGTTGCTCTTGCCGCATTGGCGAACCAAGATGTTGATGATGATTTTCTCTATCAGATTTTAGTGGCATTCCGTGCCGCTCTAATTCAAGCAGACGAAACCCACTCGAGTACGGTTGTTAGCATGCTCCGATGCATATGTCGAATCATGAGGATTCTTCAGAAAAACTCACGATACATCTTATCAATTTTCTGGCTGGCGGTCAGCTTATTACAATCCAGCTATTCGGCATATTTCGTAGAAGCTACCATCCTACTCAGGGTGTCACTCGAAGCAATGGAAGGACAAGATATGTTCCGTGACAAGTCCGTAGAGGTGGTGCTTTTGGAGGGTCGACTCTCTTTAGAGGAAATTACAGAGCAGCTTGACGGTCTGCTCAAACTCTCCTTTGAGTCAAGCTTTTCGTTCACACTCGCCGCCATCATCTTTAAGGGGATGCGTCTACGACACTTCAAAGAATCTGCAGAGGCAGCATTGAGGACGCTTCTACAAGTCACAGTTCGAGCGGAAAGCAACACAGATGCTTTGAGAGATTCGCCTTCAACCTCCGCCCTTGGCTATTTCTTGGCTCTCCTGCCAGCATCAACGACGCTCGAAAGTTATCGTGCTTTACTGCGAGATTGTGAAATACGAGATGTTTGGCACGCGGATGCCAGCTGCCCGGAGAATGAACAACAGTCCTTTGTGCCGCGGGTGACGCACACTTTCCTTAAAATTAAAGACTCCGAGACGGCACTTTTCGTTGCAACGTTTGCAGGAACCATGCTGTCGACGGCGCAAGGTGATGATGCTGAGACAGAAATGCTATACTCGTTGCTTGCGGATCTTGGTTATTCTTATCCTGAGATTGTTTCCCTTGTGTGAGTCCCAATTTCTTTCCTGTCGCGAGAACTGTTTGATGATGGCTCTCAAGGTCCGGTCATATACAAGATAAGGCTATCAATGCCTTCCATTCTTCCTCCAATCCAGCTATCCTTCGATACGTATCCAGCATCTACAGATTCTCCCACCCTGACGTCTCAGAAATAACCGACAATAACTCGTCATCTTCAACACTTAACATCAATGAAGACAGTTCACTCACTTCTGCACTCTTGAATGCTCTTGAATCGTACCAAATGCAGGGTCTTGCTCAAAGTCTCCAATTTCTCCCACTAAATAATGGCTACGCTACGAAGATGATCAATTGGATTCCTGGTCTCGTGGATTTGATGATTTGATATAATGCATCCGGCTTTAATCCTACTCATAGATCGAGTCTTGAGAGATATTTTTGTGTACTCTTTTGTTCGCTGTCTCCCTTCCTTTCTGGATCTAGGTTGTATCTGTATACTACAGTTTCTTGTAATCAAAAAACCGATGGATGCCAATTAAGCCAGTAATGAACGTCACATGACGGCTATAGCTTGAACAAGGCTTCAGCCGACGAATAGTCCATGCTCTTTCTCCATTCCCCTTGACCTCTATCCTTCTGTACATACACACATTTTCTATACTTTACCTAGCTATGGGAATGCAAGACTCCATCACCTCCCGACCAATGAGTCCAGTGTCTCTCAGCAGTCTTTACCGTACTTCCAACGCCATCGATGATTTGACACTAGTTCTCTCCGGTTTCTCACCAGACACCTCGCAAGAATCTCAGGCACATTTTATTTGTTGTTGTGGCACCGAAACTTGTGAAAATCTTCACTCCTGGTATGAATGCAAGGCTCGTCTTGAAAACAAGTTAACTTTGAGCGCCGGTGAGTGTTCAATCCTAGGGCCCGGAAGCGTCAATGGCTCCTCATGGACTGGTAAGAGGTTGGGCAGGCCCTACTCCAAAGGCATGAAGCATATGTCCGACAACATGAGGTGAGGGACTTCGACCGTCAACTCTTGACGTGCCGGCACGTTCACTCAATTTTTGATGTCCGCAGGTCAAATGCCAGATCAAACCAATCATGAACCTACGTCTACGGAACATCTCAGATGACGGAGACGAAGACGAAACCAAGGTTCTCCGACAGGAACAACTCGATGATCGATTTACAGAGCTGCTGAAGGAGAAACAAGCTTTAGAGAAGGTTTGTAAATGTTATATATGTTATACATGAATCTGGGTTTCTCAGCTTATCTTGGGTGATTATTACCATACGCAGCGACTTAATCAAGTTATTGTCAATAACGAGGTCACAGAAGTCTCCAATAAGACACTGCTACAAGAACTCCAGGATTCTCGGGCCACCATCTCCCGTCTAACGGCACATCATGCTCGTTCCATTGGTTGGGACACTCGGCTAACTGCTGCCCTCAAGGAACGGGATGATATGCAACAGGAACGGGATAGTGAATCTCATCGGGCGAGGCTGGCAGAGTCGAGGTTCGCTGCATTGAAGGACAAAACCAGTATGTATCCAATTACTGAATTCGAGTTTAGTGCAGTAACATTTTTTTAGGTAAACTGCAGACCGAAGTAAGGCGGTTACAGGATTCCCTGGAGGAGAAACGATCGTACCGGCTGGAGTCGTCAGGAGGCTTATTACAGGATGCCCGAAACGCACTTGAGTCTCTGCGGGAAGCTGTATGTCAATGCCTGCCCTTGCGTCTCGTGCGATTGATAAACCTAGCTAGGATAAACTCAGCACTATGGGTAGCCATGATGAGATTACAAGAATGCTCGAATCTCTTGTTCAAGTCAATGAGTCTCTTAGGCAAGACAACTCCGAATTGCAGCAACTTCTGGGCGATGCTCGAGAAGAATTCACCTCTCTTCAGGAAGAGTACGAAGAACACAAAGCCAATCCACCTATTGCCCTATCTGGGGGTGAGTATAGAAAAGTTACTTGCATTTGATTCATGCTTAACCCATCTTTGCTTAGCCAACACTCCGAATTCAAGACATTCGCATCGACTAAGTATTGCCTCTGTCGTTTCACCGAGGGATCCAGTAGATATCCTTTTTCCTCAAAATTTTCCCACTCCTGACCTCTGATAGGTTCTTACAAAAATTCGCCGTAAACTTGTGAGTAGATTGCACATGGTATCTTTTGAATATGACTCAGTTTCTGTAAACAGGAAGCTATCACACCTGATCTAAATCAGCCACGTTCACCAACCGACTCTCTCTCCCCTTTCGACCCGAGAAGAACGCCCAGCAGCAAGGCGTCGCCACGATATTCTCCGTCTCGCTATAGTTCCGAGATCGATATCGCAAACGACGATAAAGAAGCAGTCACTGTGGCAGAACAACGACGATCTCACAAGCCCCTCCTCCTACTTTCTCGTTCTCGTGGAGTCCAGACTGAACCAATTGATCATTATCCCTCCTCTTTCCTACCACCCTCTTCTATGCCTTCTCTCGTGCCATCGCTATCATCTCATGACCGGTCGGAAGCTTCGTCATTGTCGGATTCCTCTTCTACCCAGATAACTTCGCTCATCGATCGGATCTTGTCGTTGCTCGCTCGTATGACTCAAGCGGATCCATTGACTTTGACCAATCGTCTCAAACGGCAGCACCTTAAAGGCGCTGACGTAGGTCACTTGTCCAAGAGTACAATTGGGGGCATCCTTTCCGAAGTCAATGCGTTGCGCCAACAGTATCGTTCACTGTTGGAAGGAGACAACGTGACATTACCGGTGACTCGAAAAGATCTCCGTGGACTCTTCAAGTTCCTTCGAGACGTTTTTGTCGAGCTTGGACAAATAAAAACCACTCTCAACGAAGTGATTCTAGATCCGTCACTTGCTCCTAGGATTAGCGACAGGGCATTGCATCCCGAACGGGAGAAAGATACCGATCAAGATTTCTTTTCGACCTCGGTAGCACAAAGCTGGATCGCACCTATCTCCAGGTTATTTTCAACTCCCCGTAACGAGTTTCAATCTTCTTTTGCATGTTCAAACAACTATCGGAACACTCGAATCGTACCGAAGTCGGGACCCGCCCTCGCAGCCTCTGCTACGACTGTGAATGTTGAATTCTCTGGTGTTGGAGGAAGAACAACCACGAAGATAGCAGGCTCTCCTGTTATTCGACCGAGGCCAACAGAAGGCACAACAGCACTTAAGGACATTTTCGCTGGTGCACCACAGCTCAGTACGAGCACAAGCACGAGTACGGATACCTGGGTTGTACTACCTTCGCTACCTCAAACACGTCGGATAGCCCCTATAATGCAACTAGAACCACGTCCTGCGGTTGAATATGCCGCCCGTAGTTCCATGCCAGAGTATACTCATACTATTGGACGTAACACCACTGTGCCCGCAATAGACAAGGTGGAAATACCCCGAGCTGTAGATGCTGTGATAGATCAGCAAAATCAAGTGACACCTTCACTGCAGAGGACGCTCAGGAGGAGAGGATTGTCGGATTCTTCGATCCATTCCAAGTTCGCTGTTCATGGCCAGCAGCAACATCCACCAGCGACGGACGGTGCTCAGTCCCAAGTCAAAAACCCACTTGCCGATGTTCTAAAAAACGCATGGTCCGACGGTTCTTCAGTGTTTCAAGCTCTGAGCAAGACCGTCCAGGGTTTGAAGCTCGGCGGCATCGCTGAAGCTAATTCTGAGCCTAATCCAGCAAGAAGGAAAGCGGATACGGCACCTTCTGCTATAGGAGAGCCACGACAGTCGATCGGCGTTGGTGTCTCTTCTGGCCGGAAACGACCTCAAACACTTCGGCCAACAAGATCCTGCGTGCAGGTACATCCTCCCCCCAAGGCAGGCTCCACGTTAACAAAAACGGATTATTCCACTGGGCACAAGGCTGTTACGTCATCAATATCAAAACCAATGCTGGCATTGCATTCCTCCGCCTCCTTACCCAAGTCACCTAACACACGGAAGGCTGTGCCTATGAGCTCGTGGAAGGGTCGAAGACCGGACTTCACGTCTTGGGCTGCCACCAGCTTGATGCTGGATCCTGCTCATGGGATGAACGACCCATTCATCTCGAATGCAGTGGGCAGTTTTGGGGATGATTCCTTTTCCGCAGAGGGTACCTTGTCATGATGATTTTTGAGTTAGAGTTTCTTTTTTCCTTTGTCCCTGAGGCACGATTTATCTATCTATCTATCTATCTATCTATCCA
>Ga0157368_1000109_pt1 | contig 37086 bp, 49 predicted proteins | sample AttbisABBM3_FD_113146 | JGI IMG/M metagenome (GOLD analysis project Ga0157368, IMG submission 113146) | Fungus gardens microbial communities from leaf cutter ant in Botucatu, State of São Paulo, Brazil - Atta bisphaerica ABBM3 | ecosystem: Host-associated > Fungi > Mycelium > Unclassified ... | reverse complement strand
TTGCACTGTGTCGATGAACATCAATATTTCCGGAATCTGCTCAACGAGATACTTTTTCTACTAAACCACATACCGATAACACCGCTTGCAACGAAAATGGATTCCTTGATCCCCTTCACTACCTCAGGCGCTCTCATGGATTGTGTGGACAGTACGTTTACTTACCCTCAATGTTTACACACTCCTTCTACGTATCCTGAGCCAAATCTTTCTCTATTCATCTCGTCCCAACCATCCCGACAAATCCTATATACCTATACTATCTATATATACATGAAATCTTGCATCCAAATGGCTTAGGGAAGATGCTTGTCGTTCTACGAGACGGTCGAAAACTTCATGGTGTTTTGAGATCCTATGATCAGTTTGGTATGTGCACTTTCTTCTTCTTTCGATCACTCTTTTTTCAAAAAACAAACCAACCAACCTTTGTTTTAGCCAACCTCGTTCTAGAAGACACAGTAGAACGTATATACCACGGAGACAGTTATGCTGAAAACTGGCATGGTCTATTTCTCATCAGAGGAGAAAATGTCGTGTTACTGGGTGAAATCGTATGTTTCTTTCTTTTTTGTTTAAAACAATCAATGACCAAGAAGCGCGATGATTGATAGGACTTGGATAAAGAAGATGAAATTCCTCTTCAACAAATCGACTATCGTTTACTTGAACCCTACGTCAAACAAGACATTGAACAAAAGAAGCGACGTGATGAGACAACAGCTAAAGCCCTCTTTGAAAAGAAGGGCTTTTGCAAGGAAGGCGGTGAAGGTGATGGCTATTGAATAATTGAACATGGATTTCTTGTTCTTGTACTTCTCTCCTCTGGTCCGAGTCACTTACAACACACAAGCCGATTCATTATGTTAAAAGAGACCAGCATGTATCTTTGTAGAGTTTAATAGTATCAATACCGGACCATATATCACTGTAGCTACAGGCATAAACAATACAAAACAAATGGTTGTGGTTGTGTGGTTCCGAGCAAGATTGGGTTCTAACAGAAAAGAAAGTCATTAAAAGGCAGAGGAGGAGGGAATCAGGATCATAAAAATACAGCTACATTTTTTCTCCTTTTTCTCTCTTTACGATACGGGAACCTTGCGTTTCTTGCCCTTCTTCAAACTTTCATTTGATTTGGTGTGGCCGTTGGGTAACTTGGTATTAGACGATTTAAGAGGGACATGGGAAGCTGAGGTGTTGGACTTGCGACCGCTATGGTCTACAATAAGATCTTCTATGCGCTTGCGCAGCTGGCGTTCACGGATCACCAAACTGTTCAATAGCTCTTCCTTCTTCTCTCGCTCCTTGCAGATGTCCTTATATCGGAGTGTCTGCCAGCTACATATCTCATTAAGCCAAACTGAGTTGGAGAGACAGCAACCAACACACATACCCATTATGGCGCTTACAAGATTTCTGTCCGGAGCACCACCACTCTCCATCCTCCTCGTCATTCTCATCTCTCACTTCGTAACTTTCCACCACGCCAGCTCCATAAGTCTGCCATTCCTCCTCCCCGAAGCATAACCGCTGGTCCCAGCCGCACTGATCAATGTGTTCCGCTCGTTCACTTGCAAGCTGCAACAGCTGCTCACGCCAAGCAATTATCTCCATGCTGTCCCTAGTCTCCTCACGCACCTTCACCACTTGATTCAACACCCCCTGAAGTCGCTCCGTCTCTCGGTCCATTCTTGATTGCTTTTTGTTCTTGTCATCCAAACCAGATTTAATCTTCTCATCAACGCAAACGGCTATGCCTTCGCGCTTTTCAGCCTTCTTTACGCTCTCCCATAATTCTTCCTTCTGTCCTCCTTTCTTTGCCCAGGCATCAATGCGTGATTGCATGTACTCGACGCCACATTCGTCTGAGCAGTACTTGGAGATGGCACCACGTGCGGGTTTGTGGCAAGCTTTTGATGAGTCAGGGTCGGGATGGCGGAGGCCATTGAGGCAACGCTGTTTATATGTGGTTTTGAGGTTCATGTGGGGATTTTCTATCGAACGGTCATATGATCATTCGGGGAGGACACACACACAGGCTCACGTTCGATGCATGGCGGACAAAAGAATTGATCGACGAGCTCAACCTCCGATTCCGGCATGTTGACGCAGGCTGTATGGTACCACTCATCGCAACTATGAATCAGCGTTGATTGGTAGCCGGACTGGGAAAGCACTGGGAAACGTACCGATCACAAGCAATCATGAACCGGTCCTCATCATACTTTGTTTCACAGACACAATAGAGTTTATCATCAGCGGCTTCCTCCTCCTCCTTCTCCTCAGACTTACGCTCTAATTCTGGCTCGACAGACCCACTAGCCATCACGGATGTCGATCGAGAACGGGAGGCGTCAATGCGGCTAGCAGCAGCGGGCTTCTTTGCTCCGGCAGAGGCCTTGGACTGTTTGGTTAAAACTGCAGCGGGAACAATGGAACCCTCTAAAGCCTTTGTCTTCTTGTTTGACACGGATTTGGTTTTCTGTTGTTTGTGATTTGTCGTCATCTGAGTAGCTGCAGAGTGAATGGCTTCCTTTGTTTTTTTAGCCACAACCTGAGGCAAAATGAAATGAATCGCCACATGGCAGACATGACCACCAACTCACTTTATTTTCAACGTCCTTTTTCTTCCTGGCCGAGATAGCATCGACAGATTCACTCTTGACTAAGGCGTCGTCGTCTTTATCCTTCCCACGAGGAAGCACAGGGGCCACAACGGCAGCAGCAGGAGGCGGCATCGAACCACGATCCGATCCGAAGGGAGGAGGCATGACGGGGGAAGCAGTAGACGGAGAAGTGGCTGGGAGGGGTAGAGGGGACAGTGGCTTGGGCTGGTCCAGGGGAGCTAGGGTGGTGGGTGTAGCCACTTCGGGACCAGCAAGCGGTCTATCGTCCAGCAAGCTCAGCAGCTCGTTCTCGACGTCGTCAGAGACTATTTTTGACTGGTCGTCTTGCTCGATAAGTGGAGCAAGGGGGGGATCAATGTCCATATCATCCGGTTCCGGTTTATATTGCTCTTGTTCAGCCATTAATTCAGCAAGCTCCTGTTCAAGTGCGACATCAGGATCGGGCGAATGACTTGTGGATGGCTGAGGCTGCAGAGTGGGAGAAACCCTTTGAGGGTGAAGTTTTGCAAAGACAGGGCTGATGGAGGGTGAAGGGGAACGAGGGGGTTCGGAATGGAGAGTGTGGGGGGAGGGAACGTAGTGATCAAGGAGCCAGTCGTGGGGGTCTTGATGGTGCAAGTTGAGTAGTCTACATAGATGGTTGAGTGTCAAGTCTAGAGGTCAGTTGTCGAAACGACGTACGAGGTTGGTTGATTCATGACGACATCGAGAGACATCTTGCGAGGAGGGTCTTTCCAGGGGTCGTGAGGAGGTGGACGGTCTTGTGTGGGAATGGGATTGTCAAAGGTTCTGGGATGGTTGTTGCGGACGTTGGCCATGGTGGCGGCAGCGGCAACAGCAACAGCATCATCGGTGCGACGGGCCTCGTCTGACTTTCTAGCAGCTGTGATGCGGCCGATCTGACTGCCTGGGGGAGAACGTCTGGCTGAGTGATGGGTGATGGGTGGTGAGAGGGAGAGCCTTTGTTTCTTTGGAGGAGGCTGGGGATGGAGATAGTGGTGTTGTTGTTGTTGTTGTTGGTGGTGGTGGTGGTGGTGGTGCTGCTGCTGCTGCTGTTGTTGTTGGCCGTGGTGGTCGCGGTGGTGTTGTTGTTGTCGTTGCTGTTGCTGTTGCTGTTGTTGTTGGTCGTGGTCGTCGTGGTCGTCGTGGTAATTATGGTAATCATGGTAGTTGTGGTCTTGGCGATGATCTTGTTGGTCAAGGCGTCTGCGCTCCTCCGAGGCAGCATGGACAAGAGCCTGGAAAGAAGGAGGAACAGAGTCAGAGCAGAGGAGAGAAGAAATATCAAGGCGGCGAGATGACATGTAAATGGTGGTAGCAAGGCAAGAAAGGATTGATTCTCTCTCTCACACACATGACACTACTAAATACTGGTTACAAGGAATTGTCCAACACGGCCTTGCAGCATGGCCCATTGGGTGACCACAGAAAGACAGCCAGCCGAGCCCGCTGCACCCAAAGCCTGTCTCTTTCGTCTCCAGCACACACTGACGGTCTCAAGGTCCTCGACCCAGCAGTCCTCTCGCCGAGGCTGCCAGATCGTCGTCGAGATGCTTTTATCTGGCTGCCCACAGTCAGCACGCTCGCTGTGCTGCTCGATGTCCAACACTCACCTGGTCTTGTTTTAAGCGTTACTCTCTCCATGCCCCGCCCCAGGTTCTTATCCCTCCCCGAAGAACTGTACAGTAGGACCCCGGATCCTTTCTGGGGTCCTTTCCCTACCAACTGTGTCCCATCCCCCCTGTCCTTTCCACCACCCCAATGATTGTGGCCACAAGTAACCCCTTTGCTGTCCTCGACGGTATGTCCTCACCTCGTCGTCTTGTCTGCCCAGCTTATCCTTGTTCTACCAGACAACCCCTCTCCTCCTGCCTCCCCGCCTCCAGCCCCTCAACTGCCTCTTCCTGTCTCAAATAAACCAAAACCCTCACGCAGCGGCAATTACTATCCCCGCGGTGGCGCTAGATCCACCCCAAAAGTCTTTCAACAAGCCCAACCAGATGACCCTGTAACGGACAACCAAAGGAAATGCAAGTCTTTTCTCTTTCTCTTTCTCTCGTGTTTACATTCCCTGACCTGATACTAGTCGACGTCCGTCCCAGACCCCGTGGTGGTCTTCGTGGCTCTGCTCCTCGTGGTGGTCGACGTCCATTTGACAGGCATAGCCAGACTGGCAAGACGTCCGTCTTCCTCTCACTTCCTCTCTCTCTCTCTTCCTCACATCATCTTTCAGTGACTCAGACAAGAAATCACATCAGGGCTGGGGAGGTGATGAGGGCAACTCCGAGCTCAAGGTCCAAGAGGCTGCAGCTAACGACGTCGATGCCGATGCCGATGCCGATGCCGATGCTGTCCTAGATCCCTCTCCTGATTCCACTTCTCATCCCATCCCCGACCCTCCTCTCCCCAAACAGCGCGATGCCGAAGAAGACGACAACACCCTCACCCTCGACCAGTACTTGGCTCAACAAAAGGACAAGGAGAATGCCCTACCCAAGCTCCAGCCTACCCGCCTTGCTAACGAAGGTGCCGATCCAAACATTTGGAAAGACACCATTCCTCTCTCCAAGGACCAAGATAGTCTTTCTTATTTCGTCGGCAAGGTGCGTCTTCCCTCTCCCGTTTTTCCTTTTCCTCCGCTCATTCAAATAGGCCAAGTCTGCTCCGAAGGCTCGCCCCAAAAAGGATGAAAAGGTGTACATCGAGATTGACGCTAACTTTGCCCGTTCTGACCGCGGTGGTCGCGGCCGTGGCCGTGGTCGTGGCGATAGGGCCCGTGGTTTGGGTCGTGGCCACGGTGTTCCCCGTCCTACCCCTCCCCAGATCGACACCCCCAGCCTCGATGTTGGTGATCAGACCGCCTTCCCATCCCTTGCTTGATCTCCCATTTTCAAAAAAAATTAGGGCAGAGTGTATCTGTACTTCTCTCTTGTTCCATTACTTGGCTTCCATGAAATTGATTGTGTTGATCGCTTATGATTTTACACCAACCGGCTGTTGCCGATTTATTTATTTGTCTCAAGACTCAGGTGCTACCGTGTAGGTCAATTCCTCCCCAATGCCTCTAGAAAAGATATACATTGCCCGTCACGGTCCGTCGAACCATTTCCAGCTTCACCCCAGGATCTTACATTAGGCGCCTCAAGGCTTCAGACTGAACTGGGTTACCACCACATGGCAAGTCACTCTGGTTCTAGATCAATTCATTTAACAGCCTCTCAAGGCAGAGTCCCACCGGGCTTCCTCGCGATCCTCCCTTGGCGGCGTACGGAGAGGTAAGAAGGATAAGTCCCGATCGAAAAAAAGCCTCCAATCTCACGGATACATAAAAAAGAAGCAAGCAATGCAACTCGCGGACTATTTCTTGAATTTACCCCAAGACGAACGACCTACGGCTATCTTTTCTTCTCCATACTGTATTTTGAACTTGTTTCTTTCTTTTCATTCGTCTTCTTGAACCCCAATCATTTAGACCGCTGTCTTCAAACTGTACAACCTACAGCAAAAGCCCTCAATCTCCCGATTTACGTTGAACATGGTTCGTTCTTTTTTTCTCCGTTCCCGTGGATGTCTTAATCTATGCATAAAGGACTATCCGAGTGGTATTCCCCTGTTAAACCAGGAACAGGTCTTCACCCACGCCCAGGTTCCGCTAACGTTCTTCAATCCTATTTCCCCCAAATCAATTCCGATTGGTCCTCTATTTGGTATCCAACCCAAAAAGGTGAAACTATATCTCAAGTACATGATCGGTCAGATGGGTTTCTTACCGTCTTTATCCCTCAACTCGAGAATCTAAAAAGGCATGAACGAATACTCTTGATGAGTCACGCTGCTCCTATTATCACGTTCGTGCGTTCTCTAGTGGGTGACAGACAACTTCCTTTACGAGTTGGCTGTTGTTCATTATCTGAACTTGTACAAGCGAGCTCGGATAGTATCATTGGTGGTTGGAAGCCGATAAAGTTGGCAGATACAGCTCATTTAGATAAAGGTCCCTTGAGAGAATGGGGATTTGATTATGTAGAAATCGAAGCGGGAGAGGTATATATATATCATTTATTCATTTTGAATTTTTGATTCTTACTGGCTGAATGGATAGGTCATTCAAGACCCGGGTGTCCCTGGCACTGAGAACCTTCCAGAGGGGCCTATAGGATCGCAATTGACTCAGAGTCTACTATGAATTACATTTCCTATATTACAAGGGCCGGTTCAAAATGACCTAAATCGTGATCCAGCCACTCGCATAACTAACACTGAACTCGGAAACCTCAGTGACTTGAGCACTCTGATCATACTTGACCCATGTACAAGACGCTTTCCTTCCACTCGCACTCTCTAAACGAGCAAGCGCACCCCACAGAACACCAATGGCATGACATCCACAAATGGTGTTCGAAGTCGTGTTGAGGTATTTATGAAAATCGGTATGGGCGGTCAACGCACTCCTGTTCTTGTCAGCCAGGATACCCATCCCTTCATGATCCAACTGGGTGATGGATTCCCAGATGCTTTGATCAGCATCTGGGGGACTTGCCCTAGTGATATGCCAACCTTCGTCAGGCGAAAAGGGTGAAGCAATGGGTTTGGATTTCGGATAATAAAAGGTATAGTTGTACCTCTGGCCCCTTTGATAAAAAAAGAAATTACAGCAGTTAAATTGACAAAGGGAACCAACAAACCAATGGCAGAAATCACTGGAAACGATGACGATGGTACCTTCTTGAGCGAGATAGGGTGCAATTTTTTCTCCGTATTCGAGTTCAGCTGCTTGATCGAGATTACCAATAAGAATCGGTACGATCTTGATGTCCTTGCTATATGGGTCGTTTGAGCTCTCACTGCTAATCAAAGTAGAGAAGAAGACACTCTCACCCCTCACAGACTTTGCGTAAGTAAGGCAATTGCATTTCAATACTGTGCTCTCTCTCATCTATCGTCATAGACATCCATTCAAAGCCTCCCGCAGCATACAAGCTATTGACAGCTAGAAAGAAAGATATGAATATGAAGGGGTGGTTAAGCAATCGTTAAGAAAGTCTAATCGAGCCTTACTTGCTGTGTCCACAGGCAACGTTCCAATCGGAGTGTCATATGTGTGGCATCTAGAAAGTGCACATGTCTTGATTCTCCAGTGGTGTGAAGGACCAAGAATAAACACTCGGCGGCTATTTGAGAATCACGAGCGCTCAGACGTGAGAAGGGAGAGAGAGAAATAAGACGAAACCAACGTAGTGGAAGGATCAATGCACTTGTACGCCCAAGCAGCGTTCTCACCGGAAAAGGCGTAGCCCGCATGTCTGTTGGAATTAAAAAGAGGAATGCTATCAGCCAATTGTGAGATCAATATGAGATCGTCCGTCGTACGGAGCGATAATGCCCTTGCACCCTATAGCTGGGAATTGTTGTCCAGGGTATTTGGGAGACACACGACTTAGCCAACCGAGTAAATCTGCTGTGAGTTGGGGTGCTGTTGTGGGAATTCTGTTTTAGCCGGAATAGTCCCCCCTCTCGCTCTCACTAGGGACCATTCTTACCGTTGCTGGTATACCAGGAACCGGCATGAGCTGCACCGCGGAACCGATTTTCCTCCTGATGATAGTAATGAGACATATCCATGATGAACGAGAACAAATCTGTGCTCGTAATGTGGCCAAGTTATAGATCGATAAGAGAAACGATTTCACACTGATCATTCCCAAGAACCAATTACCCAAATTGGATTATTCAAGGCTTCAACTAAGGGCTCAGCCTAGACGCTGACATCTTCATCCTCATCTTCTTCTTGTTTACAGTAGCCAAAACATGCAGTCCACATCGGACACCCGATTCGCAGAGTATACATCACTGCTTTTGCATTATCGTATAGTGAGGTTATACATGGAGAGACATTGCGAAAGGAACTTTCTACTCCTCGGACCGCAGACGACCGGTAGCGTTGATGACTTTGATATTCATGGACTGAGCCCTGCAATCAACTCATTAGGGAATGAATTATGGCAAAGAATTTATGCATACTTTTTGACAATAGCGATACGCTTGCGACTGCTCACATTGCCTGCAATCTCAGCAACAATGCTATCCCTGTGCATAAGAAGAATGTCAAGCTCCCTCTCGTTGTTGACAGTGAGCTTCTTATAACCGTTAGGGAGGAGGTGGCGTGTCTGGGAACCAGAACCATAACTTAGAGGATGACATGATCATAAGTGGCGAAGGTATCGTACTTTCTTGTTGCTACCATAACCAATCTATATTCAAAGGTCAAGTACCGGGTCTGCGACAAAACTGCATCACAAGCATACCTTGGGCATAGGTGTCTGGCCCTTGAAGCGACGCCTCACCCTATTGTCAATACCCTTTGGTTTCCGCCATGCCTCTTTCACGCCATGATACCGATCTGACTGATGACGCCTGGAAAAATAAAATGAGATGACGATGAAGGATGGGTGAACAAGCGAATGCAACGGACTTGAATTTGTTGGTGCGTTTTTTGACGATAGGGATTTTGACGGCCATGACGGTCTACTTGTTAAGAAAGAATGTAAGCTGTACTGGAAAAAGGAGGCTGAAAAACATCAAGAGCGTAATCCAAGTGTCGCAAATGGCATCCAGCTCAAATTCCATTGCTCCATCACGCAAGCAGCACGAAATAGGTCCAGACGACACTGAGGTGGCAGTCAAGCATGGGCAAAAAAACTAACTTACAATCTTGAGGCTACGTTGCTACTGAGTACCGCCAACGGCTGTCCGTCTCGCGCGCATGGGATTAGGTCATATATGACCCCGAACACCCTATGTGACCAGCAACTTGATGGGCCATCAGAGCCTAATTTACAACTGACGTGGCTTCCCGGAAATTGACAGTTGGGTCTAGCTGAATGAAAAGTGGAAAAAAACTGAACGCCTGGAGGCGAAAAACGGCACGCTTAGAGAACACTAACAAACCAGAGGGGAGGAGGCATGGGCTGGGGCATGGGAAAGTGTACCGGGGTCCTCATCGCCACATTTGCTGGCAGAAAACAACCACTTTTTCTTATAATTCCCTGCATGCTTTCTGCCCCCGCCCTTGATTTCGGTCATGGTGACGATTATTGGTCGCATGATGACACTGATTATTGGCTGCATAGCGACGATTATCGGTCATTCCCCAAGCCCTATCGGGCAGCGAGCGTTGTCAGCTGGGGAGTGACATCAATTGGCCGGGGCTTCGACTGGACACAATCTGACAAGTCTGTGCACGGAAACCAGGCCGAGGATATTCCACACATTCCAGACATGAAAATCCAGAGTAATTTACCTGTGGTCCAGTCAAGGTCCCTGCCTCCTTCTATAGTCTCCTCTCCCCTTCTCCCCCGTCCTCCGTTTGCCTTTCCTTCCCCTCTTTCTTCCTCCCGATCTCTTCCCTCTCAGTCCCCCTCTTCCCCTCGATCTCGCCGCCGCTCCTCTCAGCAGCGGGTATCTCTCATTGCTGGCAGAGTCTCCATAGCTCCCATAGAAACTCCATCGCCCCCGCCCATGCTGCTCCAGAGCCTCAAGCGCGTAAATAGCTCAGGGAGCCTGTTTGGCACATCGACGAGCACCCGCGCACCGTCCCCTTCAGAAGAGCGTTCGTTCCTCGGTGAAAGAAGCATCTCCGAATTTCTTGTTCAAGGCGACATTGGGAGAGGTGCATATGGGCTCGTCAAACGAGGCAGAGAGATCTATGATGATGGCTCCCTTGGAGTAAGTCTTCTCCTCCTTTCGCCATCTATCGAGTCCCTGAAGCGATCCGATGGTAGCCGTCTCTGGTGATTAAACAAGTCATCAAGTCCCGTATTCTCGCTGATTGCTGGAAGAAGCATCCTGTGCATGGAACTATACCAATTGAAATTTACGTCATGTCAGCCATCTCAAATATCTCATACGTCCTTCCCCCTCGTCGACCATGGGACCCCCTTAGACACAGGCTCAAAGGCTCGAGCGACAATCCAAACGGCGAAGACTGGCTTGAGGGAAAGATCGTCAAGGGACATCCGAATATCTGTCCTTTACTCGACTTTTTCGAGGATGACCACTATTACTATCTGATCCTTCCCTCGTCAACACCTGAAAGATTCCCCAATGAACCTTCCGCTCCTTCTGATCTTTTTGATCTGGTAGAGTCTTTTCCCCAAGGTTTACCCCCGAACGCAGTGCGCACCTACCTTGGTCAAATCGCAGATGCATTGGCCTTCTTGCATTCTCAAGGCATTGGTTCGTTGTGGGTCATGTTTCCCGACGGTACTTCCTAACTACTTCCTAGTCCACCGGGATATCAAGGACGAAAACGTGGTTCTCGGCTCGAATGACCGGTGCATCTTAATTGACTTTGGAAGTTCCGGACTAGTTAAGAAAGGAGGCTGGGATACCTTCAGTGGAACGCAAGTTGACCCCTCCCCTACCCATGTGTATATATTTTACCTAACAGATGTCTATAGCCTTGACTACGCTGGTCCAGAAATTCTACGTGGTGAACGCTACTATGGGAAAGAACAGGATGTATGGGCATTTGGTGTTGCTGCATACGTCCTCCTCGTCGGAGAGTGCCCATTTATGACAATGGCTGAGACACAAGAAGGCCTTGAATCTCCATTTGCAAATGCATCCATCGCTTTAGACGAACGCTGTGCAGATGACAAGGAAGGGGAAGAAGAAGACGGTGGTGGTGCGCTTGGAGATGCTGCCACGCTTGTCCGTGCCTGCCTTCGTGTCGACATTAATGCTAGGCCGACCTTTGAAAAGATACTGCAGTGCCGTTTCCTATCTGGCGATGGCGGTTGGGCATGAGACCAGATTTCCTTTGCACATGTGTTTCAGCCGATCACTAGTTTCATCGCAGACTGTCACACGATCAGGTGATACCCATCCTGCACCAAATCATATAGATTATGATAATAAATTACTTATGTGTACCATAGACACTATGTCCTTCATTCAACCTGGTTCTGCTAGTGTATGACCGATTCTGCGACGGTCATCGGTGCCGGCGCTCGGCCAGGGCGTAGGGGAGTCATGATCGGGGTGATTACGCAACTTTTATCAGAGCCATCAGATATCGATAAAAAAATTTGCCTGTTGTGGTATAACTAGGACAAACACCTCCAATTTGTCTATCTCTCTCTCCTTTTCTTTCACCCCCATCTCCTCCCCCCTCTTTCTTTTGTCTTTACATACTTAAGTAAGTCATGCTTGCTCTTGATATTGTTCTCGATGTTCCATGGAGTTCGATAATCTCAACGATCAATGGATCTCATCACCACATCCATGATGAACGTCACTGTTCACTGTTCACCCTCCCTGGTCGTCGTTGGCGGATTTGTTGACGTTTGTCCCTTAGGACTACATCAAAATGGGAAAAGAAAAGATTCACGTCAATGTCGTCGGTGAGCTGGCTTTGGTTTACTCCCTGTTAGTAATCCTTCTCATATGCTCCTCCAGTCATTGGCCATGTCGATTCCGGAAAGTCTACTACCACCGGTCACTTGATCTACAAGTGTGGTGGTATTGACAAGCGTACTATTGAAAAATTCGAGAAGGAAGCTGCTGAATCCGGCAAGGGTTCATTCATGTATGGTGGGTCATTAACTCTGAATGCGTGCCAGTAGCTTCGAATCATATCTATTAATTAGCTTGGGTGCTCGATAAGCTGAAAGCCGAGCGTGAGCGTGGTATCACCATCGATATTGCCCTCTGGAAGTTTGAGACACCTAAATACATGGTTACTGTATGTCTTATTAGGATTTTACTTGGGAAATTTTTATCTAATCTATGTGCTTATTTAGGTCATTGATGCCCCTGGACACCGTGACTTCATCAAAAACATGATTACTGGTACCTCCCAGGCTGACTGTGCTATTCTCATCATTGCTGCTGGTACTGGTGAGTTCGAGGCTGGTATCTCCAAGGATGGCCAGACTCGCGAGCACGCCCTTTTGGCCTTCACTCTTGGTGTCCGCCAGCTTATTGTTGCTGTCAACAAGATGGACACTACTAAGGTGTGACATTCCGATTATACTGATCATGTCAGTGTTGATGTCCGTTTCAGTGGAGTGAGGACCGTTTCAATGAAATCATTAAGGAAACTTCCGTTTTCATCAAGAAGGTCGGTTACAACCCGAAGGCCGTTGCCTTCGTTCCCATTTCTGGATGGTTGGGTGACAACATGTTGGAGGAATCTCCCAAGTACTTCAATTTCTTATTACGAGAATTCTATTTGGTTCTAATTGATTCATTTCAGCATGTCCTGGTACAAGGGTTGGCAGAAAGAGACTAAGGCTGGTGTCGTCAAAGGCAAGACTCTCCTCGATGCTATTGACGCTATTGAACCTCCCGTACGTCCGTCTGAGAAGCCTCTCCGTCTCCCCCTCCAGGATGTCTACAAAATCGGTGGTATTGGTACAGTGCCGGTTGGTCGTGTTGAGACTGGTATCATCAAGGCTGGCATGGTTGTCACTTTCGCCCCTACAAACGTGACTACTGAAGTCAAGTCCGTTGAAATGCACCACGAGCAACTCGAACAGGGTAACCCTGGTGACAATGTCGGTTTCAACGTCAAGTAGGTGTTTATATTTTCTCTCTCGTATTATTTATTAATGTCAACAATCCGCTTTAAGGAACGTCTCCGTCAAGGATATTCGTCGTGGAAATGTTGCCTCGGACTTGAAGAACGACCCCGCTAAGGAGGCCGCTTCTTTCAATGCTCAAGTTATCGTCCTCAACCACCCCGGTCAGATTAGTGCCGGTTATGCTCCTGTACTCGATTGTCACACAGCCCACATTGCCTGCAAGTTTGCTGAGCTCGTTCAGAAGATTGATCGCCGAACTGGTAAGGCCCTCGAAGAAGGTCCCAAGTTCGTCAAGTCAGGTGATGCTTGCATTGTTAAACTTGTTCCTAGCAAGCCTATGTGTGTTGGTAAGTAAATTTGCACTAGATGGTTGATTGGGTAGCATATCTCATGATACGTCAGAGAGCTACAATGAGTACCCGCCCCTTGGTCGTTTTGCTGTCCGTGATATGAGGCAGACTGTCGCTGTTGGTGTCATCAAGAGCGTTGAGAAGACCGACAAGAGCGGCGGCAAGGGTTAGTGTTTATCTTGGAGATTTCAAAGTCGTGCAACCAACTAATTCGTTGTACTTGCAGTGACAAAGTCTGCTGAGAAAGCTGCGAAGAAGAAATAAATTAGACATGAACCTTTGCATTCATTTTTTCTTCACTTTTTTCTCATTCCTTCATTGGTACTCACGTAGCTACGCTCTGCTTTCACGACATCATCTGTATCCTCTCATAACGAAGCTGGCGGCGAGTTAGCTCGTCGCGTGTCCTATCGGTGTATCAAAACTCCAGCAATAGCCGTTTTGTGACCGTGTATGTTGTATTTAGGATAAGTAAGGCATAATGCGAACAGAGATTGTTTGCGACAGGTATCTGTGTGGGAATTCATACCAAGGTCTTGACATGAAATTTAACAGACATGTTTCAGTTCTGTGCTATCTATTTGGCGTGGTCCCATATCTCTCCCAACCGTTCTTTCAAACACCTCCATCATGAAACTGAAAAGGGAACGAGTCAATGCAGCATCCCACCGTCCTTTGGAATGCTCGTCTCGGATAAATGCATGCTGCGCCTGCACTTCCAAAAACTGAGTGGGTGTCAGAAACCATGTGCCAAGTGATGTCAGAGGTGAGCTCACTGAGCAGGTCACTTGGGCATCTTCGAGAGTTTTTCGAATGAGATCCCTTCCCTGTCGTGGAACATGGGTATCCTAGGTCGAAAGGGCATGAATACAGATTTCCAAGAACGAAGAAAACCTGGCATCTACTTGTTTTCCGAAAATCATCTACAAGTACTTTTGAGACCAGTAAAAGCGAGGGTCTAGAAGTGGTTACTTACCACAACTTCGCCCTTCCCAGTCAAATTTCCGTTGCGCACTTTGATTAGAGTATCGTCGCTTTTTCCCTTTCCTAGTGTAGCGCTGTGGACATCGGTTGCGAAAAAACAGACGGATGCGAGAACTCTAGCATCGAAAGCGGCCTAAGAGTGAGAGTGAGGAGACTGGTTCTTGAAGCTCGATTATATGTAGTACCCTGAATGCCTGCGTCCGATGTCAAAACTTGGGCCCTAAGCTTGAGATTAGCGTAGAATGCTTACCAGATGGCCACCTAGACACATCCCGGTCACTGTCGTGTTACGAATGTCAGGACACAGGTTTGCTGCAGTGGCGCATGGAATCTTACCGGCGATGCGTCCGTTGCAGTTTGCCAAGCCATAAAGTAGATCGATGGATATGGTCGCGTCCTTGATAGTTTCTTAGCTTTTACTTTTATTTGAGATCGCTGGGATCACCTCATCGTAGGCAGTGACCGACTTCTCTACCTATTCGAGGGTTGAGTCAGCAGACGATATGACTTGAGAAGTATGATGATGACTTTGTAGTTGTTCCCCCTGTCTGTTCCTGAAGATGTAATAACATCAGCGAGAGATCACTCCACGGAATTATTGTATGTTTTTGGCACCTTCGGTATCATATGGAATGGGTTCGGGTCCTTCAAACTCATGATAAACGGAAGGGCAGGCTTTGAAGAAAATGGGAGCCATTACAGACTTATTTTTTTAAACACCTACCAACAACAAAACCTTGGCTAGCGATCTGACCCGCAAAGCGTTCAACAGGTCCTGTCACTTGATAGATCTCACTTGTGAAAAATGAATGACTCAGGTCTTCGTTGGGGACCACTGAAGGAGAGGTATTTTACCTGAACACTACAACACCTGTACAAAGTTTACAGTTTACACTTGGTGCATCGAACATGACTTACCAGGGAATTTAGCTTGCGGATAATCTGGCACGTTGGGAGAGATGACGTAGATCCTTATCGGACGCCCACTGTCCAGTCTTGAAGGGATATCATAGTGAGTTTTGGTAACAAGCATCGTTTTTCCTGGTGGGCGTACAGTGACGAACGTTTGTTCCCTCATCGGCACACATGATATGTTTCCAACACATTTGATCGCTTGCTTTTTTCGTCTCTCCACATCGACGTGTCATGGCCAATGAAACATCTCGTATGCGGTCGCTTGATGCCTCTGACAGAAAATTTTCACAATTCATCGTTGGAAAGGCCAACCTTGAGAGTCTTGCTCTCGCAAACCGCCAAAGTGAGTAGGAGACTCTGCAAGCGACTGAGGCTTACTTAGTCTTTTTTTCCCCCGTCAGTGTACGGTCATCCTCTCGCCCTCGGCATTTGGCTGCTACTTTCCTTCGCCTTTGTCCATGCAATGAACTGGTGGCCCTCAAGTCATCGAGCTTTGACCATCCTCGCATATCTCAAACCTCTTCCGGCCTTTGCATCGGTGGCTGTCCCCCTCATGTTTCTTGTTGACTGGTGACTGGATTCACAAAATTCGAGTCTCATAAACCAGTGCTTAAGCTCTCCTTAGGATCAATCGACCCTATTTCGAGAAGCACACGCAAGCAGCAATCAAAGAGAAGGATATGCGTGATCCCGCCTCGTACTACAGCCAGTCACCCGCGTCAGGTTTCTGGATTTTTGAGTATGACAACAAATTTATTGGATTTATTGCCTTGGACGCAAACGAGGCAAAAAAGACGCAGAAGGGAGTGATAAGGCATTTCTATGTGGAAGAAGCATACAGAGAAACAAAAATCCAGGAGGATTTGCTCAATCACGCTCTCACGAACGCTTTCGAGAATAGTCCTTTTTTGGAGTCGATCGAGGCTGTTGATGCTCTAGGCCTAACGCCCTATTTAAACGAATGTTATCGGCAGGCAGGATTCCGTCTTGGAACGGAATATGAATCAGTAGGTTTTTGGGGATGGTGGAGGTATTACAGAATTATTTTACAAAAGAAGGATTGGAAAAAACAAAAGCCCAGTGGTATCTTGTCCTGATATAGTAATTTATTTTTTCTATGATGTTGCTTTCCACTTTGCTGGCTGAACCTCGCTCGTGCTATCCTTTTCTGCTTCTACAGTCAACTACGGCCCAGTCCATCTTTCCTCTCCTCCGCGCCCTATGTATCCGACCTACAGTCCATACGATCTGTTTCTCTTTGCTCTATGCTCCTTCAACTCTTGTCAATTCAAGTTCTGTGGCAGTCGACTGGACAGCCCAGGTCCCTGGATACAGTGACCTGTATGATTTCCAGACTGAGCTATTTGCAAAAGTCAACAGTGGTCCGTATGCCCTCTGGTAATCATCTCACCATGGATTGAATACACACCATTTGCAGCGCCCAGAGATAGGCCCCTGGCCGTTGTGATAGACTCGTTGGAGACACTATCAGACAACTTGGCGTCTTCAATGGAGATCTACGAGCTTCTCGTTCGATTATTACGGGCCATCACGTCCCATCCATGTTAGCGGCTTCTCCTTTGATCACATCTGCATTTGTTTATACAATCCGACTTATAGGCCCGTCGCAGCTCATAGTACATTCTGTCAAACCTGAGAACACTGCAGATCTTTTCCTTCAAACTTCCTTCTCGTCTTCACTAGTTCACTTAAAGGCGCACGCGACTTCTCTATTCCTTCATCTCTCCAAAGAATACATGATCTCACCCCCGCCAGTTACGCCAGAACTCAAATTCTGGAGCATATTCATTCCTTTCAGTGAAAGACTGGATGAGACTGAACGGTTATCCTTCGGACCTCATGGTGAGGGGAGTGGATGCAGCAGAGAGATGGTCATTGAAATTCTTGTTCGCGGGATCAACACACAATCAAGAAAGCGAGGTACAGAAAGAGTACTGGAAGGGTGGGATGCAACTAGGAGCACACCTTGTCCTGTCCCGGACCTGCAGAGTCTCAAGTCATTGTTTTCTCAGAAAGTACCCATTGAGGTATTTATATTCGGATCCAACAGTGATTATGCTAATTTGGGCGAAGGCTGCTCCTGACCCAACACAGAATCTATCTTTCAATTTGAGCCTGAGCGAATCTCAACAACAATCCCGGGCTAAAGTACCTCTCCCCTACGTCCACGAGGGTTTGGCTTCTCTGATTGAATTCATTCCGTTCGTCTGCTAATTCAACTGTACAGGTAAACACATTGATATAATTCGGTCCAACCAAGGTGTCATCTTCTATGACCCAGACTCGGCAGATGATATTGACGACGACGACCCCGATGATGATTTGGATATATAGCGCTTTTGTGACCTATGAAACGCTAATACAAGAGAGGGAATGATCGTCGTTGGGTAGCTTTGGAGCCATCTCGAGGCATTTGAGCAGAGTCACGGTATTCGTGTGTGGTTGTACATCGCACCCGGGAAAAATCGTCGGACTGTCTCCCACAATGGTGAGATTCATAGGAGAGACAATTAATCATTTGGGAGGGCATGCTTATTGGTCGTCGGGCTATTTGCGCTCTGCGCTTGGGAGGGCCTAGTTGCAGTGCCTCTTCTCCTATATGATTGATGTCGGTCTGAAGCTTCTGCTTTCTAGAAACCTGGATAGATTGTGCTCTCAGTCTCGCTTGTTTCTGAAGGAATGTCAATGCGGTTTTGGTGCATGAAATACATCAAACATACAAGAAGGCACAGCTGAGTCACTGAGCGACCCTGCCTTATTCCACCTGGAGTCGGGGATCGTCGGAGAGAGTTGGAAGGGTCACTCGCACTCTGAGTAGCGCTGGTATCCTTTATACTGAATTTTGCCAATATACGATGCACCTTCTTCTTGACTGTTTTCATTGCAAGATGGATTCTAGCCTGCGAAGGCACACTAGACTCAGGTCCAGGCCCATTAAATGATAAATTGGGACGGAAACATCCAAGAACAGAAGATTTGTCCTTTTCAGAGACACTGAAGACTAGGTTTGCTTGGCCACCATTGCATCCGTTGAAGGCGCGATCCAGAACTTCGTTAGCATAACGTTGAGTGTTCGTTTCTTCTTGTCCCAGGGAGCCAGGTGGAAGGCTGCTGCCGACTCTCCAACTTCTTCGGACATGAGTAATGCTGGAGCTTGCAGGTCTGCAACCCGAATCCGATGTCGCCAGAGTCAAAGATTTTCTGGCCTGAGAAAACGAGGGCTCCTCCGAGCAGAGAGATCTCGGAGACAGAAACAGTCTCCACGAGTTACGGCCGTCAGGCTGCGGAAAATATAGGGGCTCTGCATCGCGCTTTAATGAATCTGTGTGCAGAACTCCAGTATGACGAAACTGGATCGACGAAGAGGATAGTGTGTCAAGACTGGGACGTTTCACCAATGTTCCATGTGGCTCAAGGAAACTCTCATCTAAATCAAAGTGAAAGGCGGGGTCATTGCTGGAGACATCGAATTGATCTCGACTAATTCTCAGTTCGTCTCGTAAAGAGGACAATGACGAGAGGTCAGGTATCTCGGGGAGTGTTAAGTCTACCAGATCAGAATCGGTATCTGGCGTATTGGGATGCAGTTGCTGGGTGTCCTGTTTCTGTGAACTGAGCTTGACTTCATCTTTGAATTTAGTGGCTTTTTTTGGCGAGAATGAGATATTTAGAGGCAGAGGTGTCGTATATGCGCTCGAGAATGAAGTGTTCTGAAGAATCAATTGAATATATATCTACGCAGTCATGGAACCCACCACTGGTGAAGAGGTTAGACTCAGGTCATCGGGCTAACGACAGAATTATGACTGGGACAGCGATTCTCGTGATGCCAGATCACGTACGGCAAGACTAGAAGGTGTGTTGTCTGGGGTTAATGTTGTCGCAAGGTCAGGTCTCAACTTATGAAATGAAAAAATGCCACGCTGAGGAGAGACTCTGGGGTAATGGAGGTCGAGGTCAGATGAATGTTGGCAGGAGCGTAGATAATGGGAGTCGCTGAGACTAGGTGTATACGATTTTGGACCTGGACTTGCCGGCCATGCCCCAGGAACAGAGGGACTTTGAGAAGAAGTGATCATGGTCGAAGCCAAGAAGCAGAGTCTGAAACGACAAGTCTATTTGAAGGCTCCCTTAACAACTTCAGCTAGAGTATATGCATTGATCCCGTGATCTCTTATAAAACTCTGGAAATCAGATTTTGCCCAGCTCATCTAAAGAGTAGCAAAATCTAAAGGGTACCGCGCACAGCAGCGTTGACACTTTCGGCAAAGTAGTCAATATTACTGTTGTTCAAGCCGGCCATGGAGATGCGACCATTTGAGGTCATATAGATATGGGCCTTTTCTGCGAGAGTCTTGGTTTGAGGGGCTGTCAACCCAGTGAAACTACAATCCCAATTCGTCAATCACGGCCAACACAGATAAATGGGAATCTCTCTACCTGAACATTCCAATTTGGCTCTTAATGTGGCCCCACTCTCCAGGCGTCTTGAGGTCGTGAGTCAGAAGGTTGTAGAGCTTTTCACGCATGCTGATGATCCTATCGGCCATGCCTTTCACTTCACTAGTCCACTGAACATACAAGGCCTCACTACCGAGGATAGTGTTGGCAATACGAGCACCGTGGACAGGCGGGTTAGAGTACATAGGACGGATGACAATCTTGAGCTGGGAGTCAACGCGAGCCTTCTCTTCAGGGGATGCTGTCGTCATGGAGAAAGCGCCGACACGTTCGCCATAGAGGCCCATGTTCTTGGCAAAAGATTGGGCTACGGCAACCTGATGACCTTCCTTGACAAACAAGCGCACAGCATGAGCATCACGGTCGGTAGAACCAGACGCAAAGCCTTGGTAAGCCATGTCAAAGAAGGGGAAAAGCTTCCTCTCTTTCACAATGTTGGAGATTGTGGCCCATTGTTCAGGAGTGGGGTCAATACCAGTAGGATTATGCGCACAAGCGTGCAGTAAGACGATAGCACCCTCAGGTGCAGCCTGAAAGCACAAGTAAGCGTTCTTAGAAAAGCACCTAATGAACTGGGCTGCATACCAGGAGATCAGCCTTAAGACCTTCGAAATCAAGGCCAACCGTTTTCTTATCAAAGTAGCGGTAGCCACAAACTTCAAGGCCAGAATCTTTGAATAAAGGAATATGATTACCCCAGGTCGGAGTTGGAAGATAGATAGCTTTTGAGTTAGGATAGTGGCGGGCAAGGAAGGTGCCACCAATACGGAGGGCACCAGTCCCCGAGATGGACTGAGTGATAGAAATCTGAGAGACGTGTCAAATGGGGTGGCGGAATGCAACAAGGGCGTGGCTCACGGCATTTTGTTTCAGGGGATCACTGTCAGCGCCATAGGCCAGAAGAGCAGCACGCTTGGTGAACTCTGCAAGACCAGTGATGGGAAGATACTCTTTGTCATGCTTAGAAGCATGTATAGCCTCTTCGGCCTTGAGTACAGCATCAGAACAATATATTTCTCTTGACTCAATTGAACTACAGACTTTTTGGACAGATGGTAAAACGTAGGGTTTGCCGTTCTCGTCACGATACGCACCAACCCCGAGGTTGATTTTGCGTAGATCCTTGTCGGCCTTGAAAGCTTCAGTGACCCCTAGAGGTGACAGGATACGTCAGTACTACGTGAGGGATATTGAGAAGCGTGTGAGGAGTCAGACATACCAAGAATTGGGTCAGGAGGGCCTGCAGGAACGGCAGACCAGACAGACAGGGAACGTAATGTGGTCTTATTGAGAGATGCAACGGAACGACGAACGACAGACGAGGCTAGCATGTTGGGTATCGTATGTACAGCAGTGGTAAAAACAACCACGGAAGACGATCTTTCGGCGGTTTGATCCGAGCAACAGTTGGGCGTGGGAATTTCAAACCAACAATCTGTACGATAATCAGTTCTTAGTGCCTCAGCTCTGGCATTTATCATAAATAATTATCTCAATGTCAGAATCTCAACATATCCCTGTGGAAAAGTAGGCCTCTTTCTTTTGATCTGATTTCCGAGACTTATGGGTGCCTAAAGCACTGAGGACTCGAAGAGCTCGTCTAAGAGTGAGCTTAAAAAGCAAGCCAAAGCCGCTGAAAAGGCGCGAAAGGCAGCTGAAAGAGCCGAGAAACAGAAAGAGCTCGAGGCGCAAAAAGCTGCTGCAGAACCAGTATGTCAATGCACAACACCACTACTAATAGTCACTCTTACGAATTCCTCAAAGGACTGCTCCCTGGATTTCTATGGCACACTCCCTCTCAATCAATCACAGTCAAGACCACGTCGCGAAAGGGTCCATCTTGCCTCGTTATCCGATCGTGATGAACAGACTATTCTCTTCCGCGCACGAGTCCAGACTTCCCGTGCTCAAGGAAACAAGATGGTCTTTCTGAACCTCCGCCAAGGGACGGAGTCTGTCCAGGCATTGGCTGTCGTTACTCCTGAAAAGATCTCAAAGCAGATGGTCAAGTGGATCGCCGGCTTGGCCGATGAGAGCATTGTCCTCGTGGAAGGTGTCGTTCATAAGTCTCCGGAGCCTATCAAGAGTGCAACCGTCAGTGATGTTGAGGTGCACATCACCCAGGTATACTTATTTTTTGCTTTCTCAACTATGTTGGTTGTCTGACAAGTGAGCCAGGTCCACCTCATATCAAGTGTAGAAGGTAGACTGCCATTCTCTCTGGACGATGCTTCTCGCCCAGAGACAGATATCGAAGAGAGTGGCGTTCAGTTTAATCGCGTCCTCCTGGATACCCGTCTCAACAATCGGGTAATTGATCTTCGTGTGAGTGTTTCAAATCCAGTATGTAGCTGTGAATAATCATATCGTCATCAGACCCAAACGAACCATGCCATCTTTAGGCTACAAGCAGGCATTGGCGAGCTGTTCCGTGAATTTCTACATGCCAATCGCTTTACGGAAATTCACAGCCCTAAACTGCAGGGTGCTGCCACTGAATCCGGTGCTTCCGTCTTCAAGGTCAACTACTTCAAGGGTTAATCGACCACAGTTGTTTACTTGTCATCCTATTGATCGACATCCCCCATAGGTAATGCATATCTTGCGCAGTCGCCTCAGCTCGCCAAGCAGATGGCCATCGCCGCCGACTTTGAGCGCATTTACGAGATAGGTCCTGTTTTCCGTGCCGAAGACTCCAATACACATCGTCATATGACTGAGTTCACTGGTCTTGACCTTGAAATGGCCATAGAGGAGCACTATCACGAAGTTCTTGAGCTCCTCGACGGCCTCTTCTTACACATTTTCCGAGGACTACGAGATAGATACAAGAGGGAGATAGAGGTTGTTCGTATTCAATTTCCTGCCGATGAGTTTAAGTGGAGAGAAGGGCCAGAAGGCACCCTTAGGCTCACCTTCAAAGAAGCCATCGACCTCCTAGCTGAAGACGGCGTTTCAAGAGAAGAGTTAGATGATATTGAGTAAGCCCCGTCCTCCTCGACAAGCTATTGTTGTTGATTGTTCTAACAGCACCACAAACGAGAAAAGACTTGGCCGCATTGTCAGAACTAGATATGAAACTGATTATTTCATCATCGACAAGTTTCCAATGGCGCTTCGTCCATTCTATACCATGCCTGATTCCGAGGATCCTGTATGTAGTGTCTTCTTCCTTCGCATGCCTTGCTAAAGCTACTATGAGTAGGCTATTTCGAATTCTTATGACTTCTTCATGCGTGGAGAAGAAATTCTTTCTGGAGCCCAGCGTATCCACGACGCTCAGTTCTTGTGTGAGAAGATGCGCAGCAAAGGCGTCGATCCCGAATCAATGAAAGATTACGTCAATGCCTTCCGCATGGGCTGCCCACCGCACGGTGGAGGGGGAATTGGTTTGGAACGTGTGCTGATGCTGTTTCTGAAGCTGAACAACATCCGCCGAGCATCTTTGTTCCCAAGAGATCCCAAACGGCTGGAGCCCTAAAAAGATATCAATACCGTCGATCCTGTACGTACAAATTAAAATTGTTCCCGGTTCCACACCGTTAGTTCGCCGCATGAATGATTAAGAAACACTGTAAAGAAACACTGATTTATCAGCGTCATAGTGAGAGAGAAGTGGCCAATAGCCGAAAAAAGGTTAGCTCAAATTTTGATATACTAGTGGTGTTTTTACAATAATAAATTACAAAGGCGTGGAGTCTCGGCTCTTCGCGCTCTCTCCCTCCTCCTTTTCACATCCTCCCGTCTCGTCGTGTCTCCCTATGTATATCTTCAGACGAGACCTCGGCAATTCTTATATCCCTGGCTCGGATCCAACAGAAAAAGACGACAACAATGGCCCGATAGACTATGGGAAACCTGGGCCACATCGTTTCATTGGTATAGCCATGGCAGTTGGGTTGATTCTTCTTGCCGTGATTGTCTATTTGATTTTCGGGAAACGGCCACGACGCGCGCTCGGGAAGTATTGTCAGTGTTTGGGTGGGCGCAAGGACGAGGATGTGGTTGAGGGGACTGATATGACACAAGTGTCTGTCGGGTTAGAGGCCGTGTCATCACCGTCGTACTCGTCAGAGGAGAAACCCCACTTCTTCCGAACAAGTATTTCGGGAGCGCAAGTAGATGCTAAGAAAAGATGGTCAAATCGAAGTCGAAGTCACAGTCACAGCCGAAGTCGGCATGGCAGTCGCCTTTCAATTGAGCCACCAAATCAATATGTCACGACTGGCACAGGAAATGTAGAGGTGGAATGGGAGATCTACCACAACAATAAAGATAGCGAGGTTAGTGGTCTCGTCGAGAAATTATTACTAAGTTCCCGGCTCGATCAGTCAAATTTCTTAGGATCAGACAGATCAAAGGCTAGAAGTTCAGAAGCCACCGCTAGCATTTCAGCGTTGAAACGCTAAGATCATGGAGACAGCCTCAAGGAGAGTGGCTGCCTTGGTAGTGTCGAAGAAGCTTCGACATGTCACAACCCGAGTTTCATAATGAAACATTTTTTAAGTTCAAGGTTATCAATGCATACGACATAAATAAATATTCCTACTCCAATCCGCTTGATTTGAAACATACCCTGTATAAATCCCCCGGACCTATCTATTAACATATCAATCAGATCTGGTTATAATTACAAGCAGAAGAACCAGGGAATGACGTTGACTAGCCAGGACAATGCACTAAAACCCCATACATAAAACAAACCACAGAATCATCTCCTTCGAGATCTCCTCCTATCAGAGGTGCGTTGTGGACCACTTTGCCCTATTGCAGATGTCGGGATAGCCCCTCCCTCGATCGCTGCACCGATAACATCAGCTGGCAAGTCTAGTTGTACGCCTTCCGAATAGCGGTATGCGTCAAGGGGCGAGTAGGCAGGAGGATCCCATCTGGACAGATTATTGCCCTCAGGCAAGAGATGTCCATCTTCTGGTTGTTGTTGACTACTAGGAGAGTCAGCCATTCGACGATGGGAGGTCATGCTAGACAATGCACGTAGGCGAATATCCCGTTGATTAGGTGTTGGGGGGTTGAGATTGGGGCTCAAGGGAGAGTCAGGGGGAGGATGGAGAGTGACTGACATTTCAGACCCTGATTGGGACAATGAGGCCACAGCATGAGTGAGGGAACGACGATGAGAGCGAGGTGGGATAAATGGGTTACGCGCACCTGCTGTTGGTGATAGTGAGCGGGTGGACGTGCTCGGCGAGGGAGGTACAGAGTTGACCAACCGTTCCTGTGGCAGACCCTGGAGAGGAGAACTGGGGGAATCAGGTGGAGGCTGGTCAGCGTAAGTCACAAGATTTGGTGTGACACTGTACGCTTCCTCTTCTTCGTCGATGGGAGTGATGGGCGGAGGAGGGGTCAATGGAGCATCCACCAGAGATGAACCTAGAGCAGCACCAGCTAATGGACGTGATCGGCGCGAACGACGAGACCTGGGCGTTGGCGAGGAAACACTGGGTGTACCTGTAGGCGTGTCATCTGTAGTAACTCTAACACGACCTCCAACGTCAAGGAGAATGCTACCACGTTCACTTCCATAGGCAGGAGGAGGGGCAAGGGTGCCTACACTTGGTGCTAAGCCCCATTTCTTTACATTGGCTTCAATAAACACGAAACCAGCCTGACCAAGGTTTACATGTACACTGCAAGGGCCGTCTGCGCCTACGGTGGGAAAGAGGTTCCATTTAGTGAGGCCAATGAAAGCGTCTTCCATTTTGCGACCGTTGCGTGTGAAAAAGACAGTGCCGGTGCGAGGTCGATAGCCCACGCCAAGAACGTCCCCCTCCTTGAGCTGAGGGCCAAAAGAGGAGGTGGTAAAGGGGTAGTTGTGCGATTTATCGCCAGTGGAATGGTAAGCGACAGAGAAGCGACCGTACCCGGGCAGACGGAAGGGAGGATAAGGTTTCGTAGCCAGACCGACAGATACTGTTGTGGTCTCGGGCAGATCGAACATCTTGACTTCCCAGTAGTAGACTTCGTTGAGCTTTGGCAAGGGGAGGTTAGACTGTACACACGAAGAGGAAGCGGGATCTGGAAGAAAGGTGATCTCTGTGCGAGCATGAACAAGGAGGGAGTTGACTGTCTCGTAGTCGGGATCGAAAGACCAGGCGGAGACGCCTTTCTCCTGAATTGAAAGGAATTGAGAGAGAGTGATATCCGTTGGAAGAGAATTGGGGGGGTATTGGAGCTGGAATTCTGAGGACTGATGAGCAGAGGGGGAGGAGATGTAGATGAGGACGGACCGTTTGCTCTGTTGTAGGCACGGGCGATGGGTTCAGCGACGGAGTCTATCCAGCGCTGCTCTAGTACTCTAAAAGCACCGTCACCCTCGATGAGCTCCTCGCGACTCATATCGACAGGGCCATCACGGTCGCGAAGGACGATGGCCCTGCGTCTACGGATAAGAAGGACGCAAACGAGGAAAAGGAGAAGAAGAAGGAGAAATGTTGAGAGGACGATGAGGAGGGGAAGGAGGACGAGCAGGGCATCTGGCTGGCGGGCTGGGCCATCTGGGGGCTCGTGGACAGGAGGAGACATGGACGACGGTGGACAGCCCTGATCACGCGCAACCTCTCTACCGGATCAGCGGCAGAGGCTCGGATCAGCGGCAGGACGACAAGCAGTCACCGTCTGAACTGAACCTGCCATGGCCACGCTCTCGCCCAAAGTCGTCAGGCGATGGCCTTCGGGGCGTCGGCGTGCGGGATCCCAGGCGCTCTTCCCCGCCCACGACCTCCACGACCTCGCCATCGCCGCCATCCGCAGCTTTCTCCGTTGTCACACCTGCTACGACGCCTTCCCCGTCTCATTCAGGCTCATCGTCCTCGATACAAAGCTCACCGTCAAGAAGGCTCTTCAGTGTCTCCTTCTCAACGGTATTGGTTCTTCTTTCCTGTCTTTTACGCTTCTCATCCACCCAGGCGTCGTCTCGGCCCCTCTCTGGAACAGTGATCACTCGCGCTTCTCGGGCATGCTCACCGTCATCGACATCATCCATCTCATCCAGTACTACTATCGCACTGCAGACTTTGAGCAGGCAGCGATGGATGTCGAGATTTTTCGTCTCGAGTCTCTGCGTGGTGCGTCTTTTCTCCATGGGTCGCCTGCCATGATTCAGATCGGTCTCTAGCGATCGAGCGTGAGCTCGGCGTTGACCCCCCTCCGCTCACCCGGGAACATCCCTCCAGTTCCCTCTTTGATGCCGCAAAGCTTATCATCCAAACCCATGCACACCGTTTGCCACTTCTTGACAACGACAGCGAGACTGGTCACGAAGTCATCATCTCCGTACTTACCCAATACCGTCTCCTCAAATTCATCTCAATCAACGTAACCTCAGAATCCTAGCCTTCTTGGTGTCCTACTCATGTCCCTCTGATCCAGTGTCACAAGGAGATCCTCCAACTACACCTGTCTTTGCGGAGACTCAGGATCGGCACTTTTGTCGCCTCCCCCTCTCCGGATCCCAACCACCCATATTGGCCCATCGAGACAGCCAGTATGGACACCTCAGTCTTTGATGTCGTCCACATGTTTTCTGAGCGCTCCATCTCTGCGGTTCCCATCGTCGACGAGGACGGGGTTGTTCTGAATTTATATGAAACGGTCGATGTCATCGTAGGTCCTGATCCGAACCTCCTCTTCCTATCTCTCACTGGATCTCCAGACACTTGTTCGCTTGGGTGCTTATCAGACTCTGGATCTCAAAATTAAAGAAGCCCTTACCCAGCGTTCCTCCGACTTCCCTGGTGTTGCCATTTGTACTGCTTCCGATTCCCTGGGCACTCTTCTTCAGCTTATCAAAAAACGCCGAGTTCACCGTCTCGTCGTAGTCGAAGGCGAGGTAAAATGCGTTTATGACTCTCACTTACTCTTCTCTGACTCATCCCTTTATTAGGAGGAAGAGAAGCGTGGCGGGAAGAAGGGTCGTTTATTGGGTATCATAACATTAAGTGACGTCCTCCGCTACATTGTTGGCCATGTCGACGTCAGCGAACCGAGGTTCAAACCACCGACTACTTCGGCAGATCCGTTCCCTTCTACGCCTGCCTCGTGAATGGTTCATCAAACTGTTTTGTGTATTCTATGTATTTCCTCCTGTAGATTGTGACATATCAATCAGATACCGCAGCTTCGATTCTTCTATTGTCACTATGTGGCCATTCTTTCTCGAGCGCACAATTACTTTGAGCAAACGCATGCCTGCTACTGTCGCTCAAGTCTGCGACATCCTTCTCAATGCTGATTCTTTTATCAGGCTCAATCCATACGTGATCAAGGTTGTACAGGACCCTACCAATCCCCAGCGCTATGAAATCGTCGATCGTCTTCCGGGACCAGGTACCTGGAAATATGAAAGTTCTATACATGCAATATTTACACCGATGGAGGACGAGAGCGGCAAAGGAGTAGACGTAGCCGTTACGTTGCCACAGAGCTCTCGTTTTCTGTTCCCAAAGATGCACAATAAGTATCGTGTTCAAGAGACTGAGAACGCTGGTATTGTGCAGGTGACAGAAGTTGTCCGGTTGCGAGTGAGCGAAGTTATCCGTGCTCTGCGAAATTATTTCTAACTGACCCTCATCCGTCGATACGGATGTCTATAGGCATTATTTTTGCTCGTGCCTTACATCCTCAACACCCTGATTAAAGCGCATAAGCAGGTTCTAGACCGCTTGGCGGATAGAGTTGAGGATGCTCAACGAGTTGAAGGGCTTGTTCAGGGTGAAGCCTAAAGGCCTGACCGCAGTGCAACTTGGCATAAGTATGTAGCAAGTTGATACCCTCACTTTCGATTCGTTATACTCCAACATCTGCTGTTTTCAATGACCTATCCCCTCTTATTTGCAGGGAATGTAGTACGACAATAACACTGACGTGAGAGCCCATCGAATAAGTAAGCCATCATGTTCCAGAGAACACTAGGTGTACAGGTCATTTTGCCCAGTGCCGTAAGACGACTGTCAATGGCTGCGTGGTCTTGCGTGATTGAGGTCCTGAAAATTCGAATTGCGAATAAAAAACCTGATTCAGATTTAGTGGGAATGCCTGACGTGAGAGGAGCAGCTCAGAACATTGAGGCACATTAGCACTCGAGAGTTGCTCATGTCAGTAATAGTCTTGGTTTCACTATGACCGCCATTCAAGCCGTCTTCATCCGTGGTTGCGAAGAGCGTACTACCCCAAAAATCCACATAGTCTACCGAATCGAAATTCAAGCACATGTTCGATCATGGCAGATGTGGAGACGGTATTCCGAGTTCGACGACTTGCACATAACACTAACCAAGTCTATCGGTGCACCACCGCATGCTCTCCCCCCCAAACACCAATTCTCCTTATTGCGCTCTCACAATAACGCCAAAATCCTTGAGGAGAGGAAAGAGGGGCTCGAACAGTACCTCCGAGCTATCGTCAGTGCCAAAGACGATAAATGGCGGGATCACTTTGCATTCCGTGATTTCCTCGGTATACCTGTGGGCCGACAGGGATCCACTGCACAGAACATCCCACCGACGCAATTTACCTCATCTTCTTGGCTCGACGAACACCTGGATGTTCAGACTCGTCTACGAGATGTCTGGGCGGATATTCATAAGCGTGATGCACTTTCAGACCGTGGTGATGTTGCTGCCTCACACAAATCCAACGTCAACGCCAAGACAAAGCTTGCCGGGTTGTTATCGCGTATTGGGACTCTAGGAAAGGGGTTAGAGGTACTGGCATTGGCGGGGATGAACGAGGGCGAATTGCAACGTCGGACGGATATGGTCTCGCGGCTACAGGATGATTGCGAGAAACTGAGCAAAGTCGTTACGATCGCCCGTCATACATCTGCCCTTGCTCGGGCAGTGACCGCTGGTGGGACTGCTGTGTTGAATCCTGCACCGGAGTCAGACAGAGAAGTTTTGCTGGGGTTCAGGGATTCCGGCAAGCCTGGGAGGCGGGTTTTCGGGGCGTCTGAGCCCCAGGAGACGGATGTCACTAGGCCATTGGATAATGTTGGGCTCATGGGGCTTCAGCAAACTCAGATCCAACAGCAGGACCAACAGCTCTCTGCGCTTACCACAATTCTTCAAAGACAAAGGCAGCTCGGGGAAGCTATCAACCATGAGATACAGGAGCAGAACGAGCTGTTGGAGGGACTATCGAATGACGTTGACCTAGTTTCCGGTAAGCTACGCCAAGCTAACAGAGAGCTGAATCGATTGGGATAGCGGCATCTGCTAGCTGTTTGCATATACATATCATGTTGTATCTGACTCTTTTTCACAATGCATATCAAATTGGAGCATTATTCCATGACCATAACTAAAATTATATCATATTCATATTTTACCTCAACTCATGTAATCAGAAAGATGGCCTAGCTAAAAGCCTTCCAATGCTCTTTACAATCGGTCAGAAAGGGGCTGTCATTGTTCAACGACAGCCGACGCACCTCGTAGCAGGAAATCATGATGCCACATGCAGGCGCAATTTTAGCCATCCGCGGGAGATTACCAGCATAGAGCGCACCAAGCCCTTCCGTACGAATGATACGTAGTAACAGAGGAATACTCTGTGTATGTGAAAGTGCGCTTTCCGACATAAGCAGGGTTTGACGTCGTGTTTTCAGCACATCAAATGGTGAAGTCATGAGAGCAGCTAGGATTCCACTTGAGGCACCACTCAAAAAAGCCACGAAAGCTCCTTCATGTCCTCTACGAGCGTAAAAGCCTTTCCATGCCTCGTAACTAGCCCAGTAGACTCCAGAGAAAGGCACATCACGCCAAAGGGACGGGCCAAGTCCTCGCCAGAGGAAGAAAACACTGTTGCGCCGAACAACATTTTGTATGGATGAAAGGACAGAACGGAGGGTATGAGGTTGATTGGGAGAAGGTGGAGTGGACTGGAGGTTGGTACGAATCAATTCCAGTGGAGACATTATTGATGTGATAACCGAGCGAGCGAGTATGCCTGCAACGAGAGGGAGCATTGGTCCTGTGGGCATAATTGCGGGGAGGGAAACATTCAAAAGATGATCATATGTGAGAATGTATGCCGTAGAAGAGGGGACGCCAATGACCCTGAGAACTATAAGCGCGAGGGAGACCTGCGACGCATTTCTGCTCACAAAGTAGTTCCTGCCCCTTTCCATAATCCACGCACACCCTCTGCTCGCCAAACGTGTCGAACGGCATCGTAAAAGCCAAAAATTCGTTCTGTCTTAAAGACACCATTTTGCCAGATACATAGTATTTCTTCTCCGGAAAGAGGTCGTGCGAGGGAGGACATGCTCCGTGCCAGCGACGACATAGAGCGTACACAAAGGTGAGAGTTGCTTGCCTGACAACAATTATTCAATGGAGGACGCGGGAAAAGCAGCTGAGGACGAGCAGATTGGGTTTGAAGGCGAGTTTTGACGACATCGAACGGAGTCACTGAAAAAAGTGAACATGATGCAAATGAATGTTAGTATTCAGGAAAACCATACTTGTAAGTGCAGTGAGGGTGGAGCCCGTCGCTGCTGCCACGAGCTTTGCATGGAAAGGGTCCATTCGAGTCAAGTCAAAGTCAAAGTCAAAATGGAACGTCATTTCCATTTGCTATCTTATCAGATAGAGCGGAGCTGCATCGGAGCCTGAATTTGTTTGCTACTTTCTCCACGTGATGCCAAAAAACTACTGATCACCACATTCCTATTAGCAGCTTCAACCCCCCGTTGTACCGCTGAGCGACCTCAACACCTCATCACCTCTTTCACAGGACTCTTTGGTGCTTCTTTGTACTTGCATTTTCTCTTTGTCTGCTTTTCTGCACCTCTGTTCGTCTTTCGCAATACATAACAATGACTTCAACTCTTCCTGTTCCTGCCCAACAAGCCTCGCGTGCCGCGCTCAATGCAGCTTTTGCGGAACAATCTCAGAACAACGACAAAGCTGGCGATTACGAACCAGGAGAGATCCAGGAGGTGGATATGGAGGAGCAGGCCGAAGGAATTCGCACTGTATTCAGTGATCCCAAAAACTTTAATGTCAAGGTGACTTCTCCTGGCCTTTTGTGGAAATTATCTCTAACTACTTTCCAGCATCCTTTATACTCTCCCTGGACTCTCTGGTTTGATTCACCTGTGACCAAAGGTCGCAATTTGCCTCAAACTCCTGTTTCTGCCATGCCTTCGACACCAGCCCCTCAGACACCCAATGTGGCTACAGCTCAGGGATGGATGGACGATATTAAACAGGTTATCAGTTTTGACAGCGTTGAAGAATTTTGGGGGTGGGTTTCCGTGATAAATAGGAGTTCATCTCACTCAAGCATCCCCCTTCAGGCTATATAACAATATCGTTCCTCCATCACAGCTGCCCCAGAAAGCGAACTATTATCTCTTCAAGGTGGGTTCCTGGAACGGATATCCTGTTAGGCTCATGTTCATAATTTGACGTAGGTGGGAATCATTCCTGCTTGGGAAGATGAAGCAAACAAATCGGGTGGAAAATGGAGTATCCAGTTGCCAAGAGAAAAGAACAAGAGCAATGTGGATAAGATGTGGCTATACACGGTCAGTGATTAATTGCTAGACACTGACCATAGACTAGTCGGACTCATTTCTGGTCACAGATGCTTGCCGCGATTGGCGAAACGTTTGACTCCATGCCCGATGAGGGTCAAGAAGATCATTCACAGTCGATGATCACAGGGGTTATCGTGTCTATCCGACCGCAGTTCTACCGCCTTTCGATATGGACACGATTTGCTTCTACGGAAGACGACCAATTGCGTAAGAGGATAACGACCATTGGGATGCACTTCAAAACGCAGGTTCTCGGCTATCCTGATTCTGCACGGCTGGCTGGACCGCTTGCGACAGAGGTCGAGTTTATCTCACACAAGGATTCTGAGAGGAAACCGAAACACTCAAAGAAAATAATTGTATAATTTGTCCTTGCACTGCATCCAGATTGAGTGTTGGTTGTTTGGTGTAAGCTATGTTATAATCAATCACCTCATGACGACACTCGTTATCGCCGTATAAAAACAATAAGATACCGACTTGAGTGGATCCAACATCATGTCTTTCTCACATATGCTCTCAACCTTTTCTGAGAAGGCACAGTCTACGATCAATTCTCGCCGGGCAGCTCACAATACTCCTGACTCGAGTGCTCAGGCAGCAGCTTCACCGCCAGGAAACAAATCCCATACATTTGAAACTCTTGCATATCATTTGCGCGCTCTCGGTCAACAGTATTCGTATGTTATGTCATCCCCTGAATGTCTTTCCCTGATGCTTGATCGATTGTGAGGTAGCTCCACAACTCCCGCTCAGAAAATAATCACGTCTGAAAAGGGAGTTGCACTTGACTTTGACAGTGTTGCGTGTGATTCAAAGGCGCAAAGTAAGGAGCTATACACTTGGGGTCAGACTGAGGTAGACGATCTCAAAGATGGTGTGTCGTCTTCAAATGTTTGATCGATTCATCGATCGATTGATTGATTTTATACTATTCACTCAGTAACTGACCGTCTTGCGTATATCAACTTCGTCCATGGTCAACTGTCCAGCACACTGGCCACCAAACTCGATGCTGCACGCACGCCTTTCAAAACATTGCGTGATGCCGAAACGGCAATTACCCCTCGTCGCAACATCCGTACTAGCCTAGAAAACCAGATAGCCAGACTTGAAAATGATCAACAAAAAGGCGGTGATAAGAAAATAGCGGAATTGAGAGACCAACTGCGCAAAGCGGAATTGGATGATGCTGGGCAGGAGCGTGAAATAGATATATTGAAGCGTAAGGCTGTGAGGGAAAGCGAGAAATTCAAATGGGAAGCGATTAGAGAAGTAGGTGTCCGATACTTGCATTGTGGTTGATCCTGAAGGGATTTTCAATTTAGTACGGTGAAAAACTCGTGCTGCTCTCTCAAGCAGCCACTCCTATCATTACGGCGCTTCCGTCCATCCCTCCCACTCCAGAACATCCTTATACTGGAGCTCAGGCAACGGGCGCTGCCAGAGTTTCCCTCCAACATGCCCTTGATAATTACAGAATTGGAAACACTAATTTTCCATCTCAGGTGGCACCATCCGAACTATCAGGGTCGGGCACTCAGAGTTTTGGCGACAGTCATGCCAGTGAGCTTGCCAACATAAATCCAACTCTTCAATCCATTCCTCCGCAGGCTCCCCATACTTCGACCCAACTTTCGTCCACGGTTGCAGGTTCTCAATCTCCAGTCAATCCAGCGACTCTCAACTTGAGTCCCACACCGATCCCTTCTCCTGCACAACCGTCTCCCCCGGCTATCGTGCCTGACACTTTGCCTACAACATTTCCGGTTCCCACAGTGGCTGAAACCGGTATCCCAATCACGGCTGAAGCAGCGAATCTTGGTCCAGTCAGCGGTTCGCTACATGAATCGCGTCGATCTGATCTCACTGGATTAGCAAGCTCCGCTCCCAACTACCAGACAGCTGAAGAAGAGAAGCGCCGCCTGGCTGCTGCGTACTCCCAACAACCGGTTTCTCAGGGTCAGGCATCAAAAGTTACCCCTGTTCCTTATGAAATTTACGAGAAAGAGACAGGCCCCCTCGAAAGAGAGGAAAGAGATGGATTATTACGTGCAGGCTCGACTGGCCTGCCCCAAAGGGACGAAAAGTCTGACAAGGATGACGAGTTGCCGCCTTACCAGGACGTTCCTTGATGGAACAACTTGTATCGCTCTTGAATATTTAGTATAGTACCGTTATGCATAATTCAAACTTTAGCTATAAGACGACGAGTCTCCTGGGGTGTGAAATGCAATATGATGGATAGTACGCGTATAAGATTCGGCTGAAAGGGGCAGAAAATTAGAAGGATATGAAATTGATATTTCTTTTACTCACTCTCATTTCCTTGTGTTCCAGAAATTGTAAAATGACATTGCGTAGGTATTCAAGATTTACCTCTTCATTCTGGCTTATTTGTGCAGGGGCCGGCGAACGGGTGCGGGGACTAGATGTAGGAGTGACAGTATCGGACGGACTACTCTCACTGGTGCGGCTCGTCCAATACCCAACACCTGAATTTCTCTGCCTTTCAAGTAAAGCAGCCGATAATTGAACTTTCTTTAACTCTTCGCGAAGAGACTAGAAATTGATTAGATGTCATGAGAACCAGAGAAGTAAGGTGTAATACCCTGTTGGTCTGTCGCAACTGAGTATCTTTAACCTTGTTCTCCTCGATCTGTTTCTCTAGTAGAATGATCTTGGCCTGAAGGTCATTGGCTGCAGCTTGCGCAAGTGTCTTCAGTCAGAAAAAGACTCAGCTCGGAAACTCCGAGAATGATCTATTACGTACATGAGAGTTTTCAAAGTGACTGCAGGTTTTTGACAGATCAGCCAGCTGATTTTCCAAGCCTTTCAATTCTTCTTCTTGGCGCTGAAGCGCCGTGTTGAGCTCAGCCACCACCTCTTCTTCCTTCTCCTGATTTTTGGCGGAGTTACCTAACAGCCGCTTGAGTTCCTCCATCTCCGCACCTCGCTCTTTGAGTTTACGGCTCCATTCAGCTTCACTTTCGTTTCTCTCTCTCTCCAGGGTGGCGTTAATCGACTTAAGCTCAGTAACTTTTGCTTCATATTTGGACTCTGTAGAAGCTAGGAGATGTGCGAGGCTCTCGGTCGAGGAGCTGGGTTCGCGAATGCGGAGTTCTTGATCATGCTGGATTTCATTTAAGTCTTCTTTTAGGAGATTGACTCTGTCAGTAGTCTCACGGAGCTGATACTGTAACTCAGTATTCTGATACTGAACGCTTTCCAGGAGAGACTGTGCAGATTCGGCCTCAGCTTGTCGAAACTGCAATTGCTCGAAAACTGCGTTCTTGTCATTGGTTACTTTGTTCAGTGAGGCTTCCAGGGTACTTATATGTGAGTTTTTGGAAGCTATTTCCTTGGTGTGGGCGGACTATGACCCGTTTAATCGCCATGTCGGTATCCAAGATGTAAAAGACAAAGTACCTTGGTAGTAATAGCGTCGAGCTCGAACTGGGCCCGCATGGCCGCCATTTCTTTGTCATGTTGTTCCCTGAGACTAGTGATCTCTTTTTCGAACTGTATGCGCAGGCCATCCAGAGCCTCATCCCTCTCGGCTTTGACAGCCTCAACTTCATGTTCAAACTTCTTCCGCTCCGTTTGCTCCCTTTCTGCATTAGCTTTGCCCTCTTCTTTGAGTATGGTGAGATCCTTGAGCGCATCCTCTTTATCTTTCTCTGCTTTGACAAGCTTTTGCCTGACAGATTTGAGGAGACTGATGGCTTTGGTTCGTTTCTCTTCCTCCTCTTTAACAAGTGTATTCAAACGTTCTGTTTCCAATCTTAGGGTCATTGCTTCTTTCTTCCCCCGTGAAACAGTTTCTTCAAGCTTTGTGACGGATTTTTGGGTTTGCTGGAAGAGAACATCCGTCTCCCGGAGCTGATGTTGCAGTGTATCAATTTGATTGACTTGCGAAGCAGCGGCGAGTTGGTGGGTTTCCCTCATCTCCTCAATTCTGCCTTCCTGAACTATATGCTAAGATCAGCATCAGAAACAAACACAACCTTGATGTAAGCTCACTTGCAAGTTTTCCTTCGAGTCGTTTGATCTCTTCTCGAAAAACCTATGGGGAAAATGAGATTCAGGAAGACAGCCAATTCGTATATCTGACATCAGATTTTGAATCCAAGGATTTTAGGTACTTCTTCAATGCAGTGGCATCTTGGATACCTGTCAAGGGGGTCAAGTCGCAGAGGACGGCATCGGCTGCAAGCTTCTCTTCCTGCAAACGTTTAAAAGATGTAGAAACATCTGAGTTAATCGAATCAGTGGTGTTGATAGAGAAATAGCAAGAATTTACCTGAGAATCGTTGCTCAACCTCCTTCAATCTTCTCTGTAGGACCTCGACAGTGTCACATTCCTGTAACTCCTTTGATTGTGTTTTCGAAGCTTTATAATCATCTTCCTCGTTTTGAGTATCTTTGGGAGGTGTGAGCTCGTTGCTTGAGACGGGAACTTTGCCGTCCACAGGTTTCACGCCTGCTCCCTCGTTCAAACTTGCAGGAACCGGGAAGGTGGTTTGCTGTCCGTCGATGTCTAGAGTTTCTGCTACCTCTGAATCTATATCAGCCTG